>Ga0255169_1000058_pt1 | contig 70727 bp, 61 predicted proteins | sample Atl_Miss_RepC_8d_FD_183179 | JGI IMG/M metagenome (GOLD analysis project Ga0255169, IMG submission 183179) | Freshwater microbial communities from Altamaha River, Georgia, United States - Atl_Miss_RepC_8d | ecosystem: Environmental > Aquatic > Freshwater > River | place: USA: Georgia | collected...
TCCATGTCAAATGGAAGGTCTTCTGTTTCAGTTGTCATAGTTTAAACTCCTATCGTTTAAGTTTAAACCTGATCAATTAAATAAGGAAAGAAACACAATTTAAATTACAGTTCCAATATCTATAATTATTTGTTTTTTAAATTTTCTTTTATGTGATCTATAAATACTCGAAGCTTAGTAGAAATTTTTAAACCTTCTGGATAATACAAATAAAAACCATCACCGCGTGTAGAATACTTTTCTAAAACTTTAACAAGGCTTCCTTCTCTCAATTCAGCTTGTATAAGCTCTTCTATATAATAACTTAAACCAATACCAGAGAGAGCAGAGTCTCGAAGAGCCTGTGGATCATTTGTTGTTATCTTTGCTTTTACTTGCACTTGAAATTCTTTGTTCTTCTCCTCGAATTCCCAGCGATCATAAACTCCGAGTTTTCCAAAACGAAAGACATTGCAATGATGATTGATTAAATCTTTGGGATGTTTTGGTATGCCGTTTTCTTTTAGATATTTTGGTGAAGCCACAACGATATGATTAATTGGCCCAAATATTTTAATGGCAATCATATCTTTGGCGGTAAGTTCTGTTAGTCTGATTCCGCAATCAAAGCCACCTTCAACCACATCGGTTACTTCATCTTGAAAATATAATTCAAGCGAGATGTCGGGATATTTTTTTAGAAAGCTCGCTATCACTGGTTCTAAAATTTTTGAGTAAACAATTCGCGGAAGATTTATTTTTAATTTACCTGATGGAAGATTTCCGAATTGCCCAACTTGATTCATGGCCTGTAATAAATTATTTATCGAAGGAAGTGCTTCACTTAAAAATTTTTCACCAGCCTCAGTTAAATGCGTGCTTCTGGTTGTTCTCGAGAGTAGTGTTACGCCTAATCTTTTTTCTAAACTCTTAATCGATTGACTTACGGCAGAGGGAGAGATTTCTAAAATGTCGGAAGCGATAGTAAAGCTTCTGTGCTCGGCCACGGCCTTTAGAGCAATTAATCCGTTAAACTGTTCCGTATTCATAAAATCAATACCTTACGATGCTTAGTTGTGAAGTTAATCTTCATAATGTTTTAAGTATAAACCTATTTTTCTTAAAAGTAAAAAGGACGATAATAGTTTTAAGAAGATCACTATGATCAAGACAAACAGGAGAAAATATATGCAAGAAAAAATTAGTTTTAAAAACTCTAACAATCAAGAAATTTTAATGTCTGCAGTAATTAATTATCCCATAAATTTTGATAAGACAAAAAAATATCCAGCGATCGTGGTCGCTCACCCTGGTGGTGGGGTGAAAGAACAAACTTCAGGATTGTATGCAAAAAAAGTTTCAGAAAGTGGATTCATCACTATCGCTTACGATGCTTCTTATCAGGGAGAAAGTGGAGGAGTACCTCGCCAATTAGAAAATCCATTTATTAGAGTTGATGATATCAGTGCCGTAATTGATTATTTATTAACATTAAATTTTGTGGATAAGGAAAAAATTGGAGCGATCGGAGTTTGTGCTGGCGGTGGATATACCATTGAAGCAGCAAAGAAAGATCGAAGAATTAAAGCTCTGGCAACTGTTAGTGGGGCAGACTTTGGTGAAGTATTACGTCGTGGTTGGATGGGAGATCAACCTACTTCTCTAGTTAATGATCTTCTTTTAAATGCTTCTAACCAAAGATCAGCAGAAGCTTTAGGGGCAGACGTTTTTATGATTCCTCTTGCCAGCGACAAAAATACAAATGAATTAGAAGAGCACAATGAAGGATACGAATACTACAGAACTAAAAGAGCAATGCATCCAAATTCTCCAAGCATGATGCCTTTTACAAGTGTTGCCAATTTAATTAATTTTAATACATATTCGAATCTGGATTTTTTACTGACTCAACCAATTCTTTTAATTGCAGGAAGTAGGGCCAAAACGAAATGGCTTTCGGATAAATGGTTTGCACAAATTACATCTCCAAAAAAATTGTTGTCAATTGAAAATGCAAGTCATTTTGATATGTATGATGGAGAAGAGTATGTTGATGAAGCGGTAAGTGAATTAAAAACTTTCTTTAAAGAAAATCTGTAATTAGGAATATAGAAATGTTGAGGTACAAAATGATTTTCATAATAGTAGTTCTAATAATAATCGCTCCCGTTTTGTACCTCTTTTTTATGTCTACTTATGAACGTTTTCAAAATGGTAAACATCAAAAATTACTTGTTCAAAATTCAAAAGATCACAGAGCTAAAAACGCTGTGATCTTTTATTCCCGCTCTGGAGCGACGGGCCTCATGGCAAATCGTATTGCAAAAAACATCGGTGCCGATGAATTTAAAATCGAAGCCCCTGATTATGAATTAAATACTTTGGGATTAGCAAAAGCGACGATGGATGCAAGAAACCATGAAGCAAAAATTATTCCTGAAATTATTGATTTATCAAAATATGAAACCATTTATTTGGGGTCACCCATTTGGCTTTACAGTCCAGCTCCACCAATATGGGCCTTTCTAAAAAAGAATAGATTCGATGGAAAAAAAGTTGTCTTGTTTAATTCTCACAATAGTAAGTTCGAGAAGCAGTATATAGACGAGTTTAAAGCTATTGCTATTTCGAATGGAGCAATTTCATTCGAACATAAAGTTATTCTTCGAGGACGAGTTGGCAGTCAATTGTCGTCTGAAGAATTCTTGCAATCAGTTGATAAGCTCTTTCCAAAAATCTAAATTTACATTATTCTAAACTCAACGTTACACTTAAGAGTAGTGAAAACGTTTAAAGAAAATCTCTTCGGTGGTGGCTATTTTGGCTACAAGTTGCAAATGAGAGTGAATTAAATTTTTCACGTACAAAGTTTGCGGCACCTCCACCAAAATCGGAACCACGAAATCAACTTAAGTGATTAAAATGATTCTACACTGAGACGAAAGTCTGGTGTCGCGTGGTTCCGTGGTGCAGAGCTCGTTTCTATATCTTATCGAACTTTTCACAAAACATTCACAACACTCATAAGGCAATGCCCATAAAGCCTTTCAAAAATGTGAAGGGAGAGTTGCACCTAAAATCGAGTTTTCTATAGGGAGAAATGGACTATATAAACAAAAATAGATAAGATTTTTGGATAGTTTTTTAAGGGAAATATATGAGTAAGACAAGTTTTGATAATTTAACTTTTACTTTTGTTACGCGAGATGAGTTCATTCCCGTTTTTAGGGAGCTTCGTCCTACCGTCTTTTCAGAAAATAATGATGTGGATTATTCAACTTACTGGTCAGAAGAGGAGCATGCAAAGTTTAAAGATCTTCAGGCCATGTGTAAGACAGAAGTCCGTTCATATCTATTGTGTAAAGATGGAGAAAAAATAGTTGGTTGGAGTTTTGGCTTTCAAAAAGATGCGGAAGAATTTTATATGGTTAATTCAGCCGTACTCCCTGACTATAGAAACCTAGGAATCTATAAACATTTACTTCAGTTAATAATAGAGAAGGCTAAAAAAGAAGGATTTCAGATAATATCTAGCACCCATCATGCAAGCAATAATGCCATATTGATCCCTAAGCTTAAATTCGGTTTTAAAATTATGGGAATGAAGCTGCATCCACGTTTTGGTACTTTGCTGGACCTTCATTATTACACCAACGAAAAAGTTGGGAGTGTGCTGGATTACAGAACAGGATATTCTAAGAATTTACCGTAGGAACATTCATGGCCCAAATAAGTATTTAAAAATGAGTTGAATCAATAAGTTCAATCTAAATGACAGATAGATGAAAGAAACGAAATCTATTGCATTAGCATAAATTTAAATTATTAAATAATCATTATCAAATATAAGCTGTGTCAAACTGGCCAGGTCGAATAAATATTGTAAAATAAATTATGAATTACAATTATATAATTATCGGTGCTGGTTTAAGTGGATTAACAACTGCAAAATTGCTTGCTGAAAATCAATGTCAAAGTATTCTTATTTTAGACAAGTCTCGTGGCGTGGGTGGACGAATGGCTACGAGAAGAACTCTCGAAACTAGGTTTGATCATGGGGCACAGTTTTATCGAAGGACTGCCGACTCGGAATATTTTCATCAGAAATGGTTTCTGGAAAAGACGACTGATAAGTGGTTTGAAAATGAGAAAGGTGAGTATTGGAAATCTAAAAATGGCATGACATCGTTAGCAAAATCAATTCTGGCATCGATGATACCTAATGTATCAATTGAATTAGAAAAAGAGATTTGTAAGATTGAATATGTTCAAGGGAAATGGGAAGTTACATCATTAAAAAATGAAAAATGGACTTGCTCCAACCTTGTGATAAGTTCACCGATGCCTCAGACACTAAAACTACTAAAATCAATTTTAAATAAATCATTATTGAATCATGAAAAATTAAAAATTCTTGAGGGAATCACTTACACAAAGGCATTGATAGGTTTAGTCGTTTGTGAACAAGAAATCCCTTTAAACGATTTTGGTTATCTGGAATATAGCGATTCTCCATTTTTCTCAATTGCATCGATGAAGAAAAAGGGGCTTTCTGATTTATTGGCTTACTCAATTACAATGAGTGCAGACTTTTCTGAGGAAAATTTTGAGGAAGAAGATAGCAAGACTTTGAATATTATCATCGATACGATTCAAGCTAAATTTGAAGGTGTAAAAATCATCACTGCAGAATTAAAAAAATGGCGTTATTGCATGCCCAAAAACACTTACAATAAACACTCTGAAGAAATAGCACCCCGTTTATATTTAATAGGTGATTGTTTTGGGGGGAGCAGCCTTTTAGGTGCCATTCGATCTGGTGCCCACCTAGTTGATTCAATAAAAAATCAAAAGTAAATTTATTTCTTAAAATATAATATTAATTAATACTAATCTATAGATGTGAGGAATTTTTAAGTTGAACTATTGGACTTTCTAAGTTCAAGCAATTTAGAATTTGAACATCAAATATTTTGGTAAACATATATGTTTTATCCAAACTTAATTAAATTTATATTTAAAGTGCTTATTGCTTTGTTGGTTAACAACATAGCCCAACAATCAAACTGTAATAGCATTTAGTTTCAGAAAATCTATTCCAGTGTTCATTATGAATCGATCGTTTGATAAGCAAAGAAACTCTGCAATCATTTAGCGATTCATTTTAATTTTTTTCCAAAGATGCCACGTGAACTTTGAAATGAGTTTTTAGAGCAAGCGTTTATATGATTGTCAGGATTAGCGATAAGGATAGGCACAGAAGGAATCATATGCTTTTGTATCTCGCTTAAAAGAAGTGTCGGTCTCTCCGCCGCTATATGGCCCCGTTTCAAGCCCCATAGGCCAAAACCACAAGCTTAGTGACTCACTCTTTATAAGAAGTCTGGCTTCTTCTGTTATGGAGTAAGCCAAAAGTTTGTATTGAACCATTCCATCTCCCTTGCATATTTCATGACTCCAGCTTTCGCCTAAAGGTTTAAGAATATTTTTACGCAAACTCTCGCAAAGTTCTCGGATGGCATAAGGATTTTTCCAATCTTGTTCTTGCCCGAGATAATAGCTCATAACTTGATTTCGTTTGGAGTCAATGTTGTAAATAAATGATAATTGCACATGGCCAAATTCATCGATTTCACACTTCATTTCGCTTGCTATTGCCAGTTGACTTGTTAGAAGGATTAAAAAAATAAAAAAATATTTTTTCATAAAAGTAATGCTCATAATAACCTCCTGATTTGAGTTCTTATTTTTTACGTCGCAAAGGATCTTTACACAATGCATATGTTTTCAATATAATGATGAAAATAATCATACTTTAATAGGAGTACTTATGAAGATTCCTTTACATTTGATTGAGTCATTTTTGCACGTAGTGCAGTCAGAATCATTAGATTCAGCAGCAAAAAAATTGGGACTAACACAATCAGCTCTTTCAAGGCAGATGAAGCAACTTGAAGGAATGCTCCCTTATAAAATTTTTGAAATGAGTGGAAGGTCCAAGAAACTAACAAAATATGGAAGCTTACTTTATAAGCTTTTAGAACCAAAATTTAATGGTGTGGATGAACTTATTCTTGGTGCTTCTAGTTCATTTGCAGAGGAGGAGAAGGCCCATGTTAAAATTTCTGGTAGAGGGGAATTGTTGGATCGTTTTGCTATGAATCTTAAATTTAAAGGTAAAATAGAATTCATACAACTTGATAATGAAAATTCTATATCATCTGTAGAAAATAGATCTTGCGATATCGGTATTATTCATAGAGTTGTTGATTCACATGATTTAATTGTAAAGCCACTATTTCAAGACAACTTCAGGCTTGTATTTCCCAAAAAAATGCTTAGTCATTTTCCAAGTTCAAAAACAGAGCAAAGAAAAATTCTTATGGCATCGCCTTGTCTTTTATATAAGAATAATGATTCAGTTATAAATAATTCTTTAAGTCATTGGGGTTTAACTACTAATGACTTGAATATATCCAGGGTTTACTCGAATTATGTGGCCATTGGTACAATGATAAAGAATGGCATTGGTTGGGCTATTCTTCCATCTCATGTCAAGTTTGCAAAAAATGATAATCACTTTGTTAATCTTAAAGGGCCCGATTTCTCACGTCATTTTTACATGTGTTACAGAAAAGAGCTTTCAAATGTCGAATGGTTTAAAAAATTATTGAGAGATATTCAATCATTAAAATAATTAAATGGATTTAAAATACTGCTCATAAGCATTCAGGAATAAAGTACTCTGTCGGTGAATAATTGATTTGTCGACTACATGTATTTTTTGAACTCTGTCGAGTCTAAATGCCCGCACATCATTTCTAAGGTAGTCCCAGCCGAGTAAATACCAGACTGGCCAGTTTAGAAGTAAATAATTTGGGTCTACTTCTCTTTGAGTAAGATTATTGCTCTCATCCATGTATTCAATTATGACTCGCTTTGATTCAAAGAAACCAGTAATCGCACTATCCCATATAGGCTTAGAAGTACTCCTAAAGTTTTTAAGTATTTTATTTGATGCAAGCTGACCAATGAGGACTCTCTTTCTCAATTCATTTATTGATTTTCTTTGTGACTCTGGAAAGGCATTAGCAATTTTTTGTTTTAAATGTTTCGTTCCGAAGTCGTTGCTTTTGATTGTGAGTGCTTCCGTAATACTCAAGCTCAAAATTAAAGATATCACCTCTTGATTGTTTAGATTGAGTTTTTCAATGCCCCAGCGTCCATTAAGACGAATACCCCCGCCACGGCCTCGATCTGATTCGATAGGGTATCCTGAGTTTTTTAATTCTTCGAGATCCCTCATTAGCGTTCTGTGAGAAATATTAAGCTCACTCGCAAGGTGATGAGTCGTCCAGTGTTCTTCTGTTCGGAGGAGGCCTAAAAGCCTACTGGTTCGATCATTTTTGGTTTTTAGATTTGATTTTCCCATGCGAAATATTATCACTTAATATGTCATAAGTTGACATATATTTGAATATAATAGTTTTTAAAAGGAAAGGAGTGATACATGAAATTATTATTAGGAGGTTTACTTATGCTTAATTCAAATTTTGCTTTAACTACAGATGTTTTTGAAATTGTTTCATTGAAATTCAAAGATGAGGTTAAGTTTGATGAGCAAAAGAAACTTATGTCAGACCTAAGCGGAATTATTCTAAAGTTTGATGGCATCAAATCCAGAGAATATTTCTATAGTCCCGAGAATGGGCGCTGGATAGATTTTGTGGTTTGGTCAGACGTGAAGCTTGCAAAAAAAGCATCTGAAGCAGTGATGAATGATGCCAGCGCAGGGACGGTCTTTATGAAAATCGATGAGAAGACCATGATTTTCTCACATTATGAGAAGGTGGGTGGTGTTAAAAAATAAGCTAGCAACAAAATTCTCTTTCAAGTCAAAACTTTGGAAAAGTGAAGGACCTGCGGGATGGTGCTTTGTCACCATTCCTATATCTAGTTCGAAAGAAATTCGTGACCTTTATAAAAATTCTGAAGAGGGATGGGGACGTTTAAAGACCACTGTATCCATTGGAAGTTCTAATTGGAAAACCTCGGTGTGGTTTGATACCAAGTTCGAATCATATCTCTTGCCTGTCAGGACTTCTGTCCGAAAAAAAGAAAGACTAATTATTGGGACTTTTGTAGTGGTCACATTAGAGTTTGAGATAGATCAATGGCTGTTTAAACGTCTTTGATTATAATTCTTTTACTTATATCTAAGTAGCTCTCGCCACTTCGAAAAGCGATGATGTAGCCCCTTTTTCGGTTGATTATGTCATAGTGTATAATGATCGCCATTTTCTTAAGGGGAAGAAAATATTTTTCAGTAGCAGAATAGGATCTCGAAGATTAATTTCAAAATCTATTTCGAAAAAAGTACTTTAGGAATATTTTTGTAGTTCATCTTACGAGAATAAGGATTGATTAAACATGGGCGCCATGTCCACTCTGACTATAAAAAATTATTTGTAGCATTTCAGGAGGTTTGCCACTTGGCAAAGGAGAAGACATCAATATCACTCAAGAAAAATAGAGGTAGATGGCACATTAATAAAAATATTTATCCCCAATGTTTGTGTAAACGATCGAATGGAATCTTGAATATTTCAAGGCTTCTTAAGGATTAGATCAAGCAATTCTGGTTGCAAAAAATCAGGGCTTGAATTTAAGTAGTATTAAAAAAGTGGTGCGAAGGAGAGATGTGTTAATTGTGCTTGATAAACATATAAAACATTGAAAAAATAGTGAAGAATAGCAATCTACATATAACCAATATTAAAACTTATTTTGGGTAGAAATTAAATATAACTTGGGAAAAAATGAATAGAGAAGAAGTACAAATAGAATCATTTCAAATTATAGGTATTGCAACACGAACAACTAATTCTGAAGAGATGGGCAGCCACGGGAAAATACCTAGGCTTTGGGAAAAATTTTATAAAGATCAAATTGTAAGTAAGATCCCAAATAAAATTGATCATGACATAGTTGCCATTTATTACAATTATGAAAGTGATGCCAGTGGAGCCTATTCGGTGCTAATAGGTCAAAAAGTTCATGCTAATACTGAAGCTCCCATAGGAATGGTTGCATTGAATGTGCCTTTAGGGACGTACTCAAAGCACAATTCTTTAATTGGCAAAATGCCAATGATTGTAGTTGATACTTGGAAAAAAATTTGGGAGCTCACAGAAAAAGGTGTTCTTCAAAGAAAGTATACTTTTGATTTTGAACTCTATGATAGTCGCTCGCGAGACCCTAACAGTTCGCAAGTCGACGTCTTTATTTCAGTTTAATAATGATGAAAAATCTTTCAAATTATAAAATAAGACAAGCTAAAGTTGATGAAGCTGAATATCTTTCAGATTTAGCATTAAGATCGAAGGCCATATGGGGATATAGCAAAGATTTTATTATTGCATGTAAACCTCATATAAAAGTAGATAGAGAATATATTGAAACATGGCCTGTGAAAGTCCTTGATAAGCAAGATGAAATAATTGGATTTTATTCTTTAAAGATAATCAATGGAGAGAATCGACTTGATAACTTGTGGATTGAACCTCGATACATAAGATATGGTTACGGCACAATTCTTTTTAAGAACGCTATCGATGAAGCAAAAAAGCTAGAGTGGGATTATTTTCGATTAGCAGGAGAACCTGGAGCGGTACCATTTTATGAAAAGCATGGAGCAAAACTCGTTGGCGAAGTTCAGTCCAGATTGAAAAAAGATTTATTTCTTCCGCATATGGAAATCAAGTTTTGACTACATGGTTTTTAATCATAAATTTGAAAAATTATTGTATGTGGACGACGTAGAATTTTAAATTTAATAAAATTCTTAAAAGAAAGACTAGTAGCTTACGCTTGCAGTAAAGAAAGCATCATAAAAATTTTTAAGCTTAAATTAGAGTGTTCATTGTAGAATTATTTTTCAAAGTTGTTCGTGTGAATAGTTTTCGTTCTAAAGACATTTTGAAATTATCCAGATTCAAGAAAAGTTTCTTGAGTAAAGTCTTAAACAGATTGATAATTTAAAAATAAATCTGGAGAAAGGTTGTGGCAATTTCAAATAATGACTTTAAGATTTTTTTAAAAGGCGTTGACGAAACAAACACTGTCGAGAGTTACCAATATATGGGAATGAAGTGTAGGGTGACGTTTCGGAATGGGAAAAGCTTTGACTATAATTCAAACAATGTAAAAATTACGGAATCCTGCTTAAAGCGACAAGAAGCAAATGATTGCTTTATGTATTTGAGTGAATTGGCTCGCGTGGTCGGTATAAGCTCTGAAATGGAAGATGGAAGGCTTGTGAATTTTCTGGATAGAAATTATTCAAATATAAACTTTGTCGATCCGGAAAGTGTATTTGGCGAATATCTAAGTGGGAGATTTCTGATCCCAGTTCAAAAAAATAAAAATGAATCATTAGAAGTTATTTATCCTTTTGGATTTAATATCAGTCAAAAAGGGGCAATCGATAATGCTTTAAATAACAGATTGAGTATTATTGAAGGGCCTCCGGGAACAGGGAAAACACAGACTATTCTAAATATTCTTGGAAATATTGTTATGAGAGGGGAGAGCGTTGCCGTCGTCTCAAGTAATAATTCTGCGGTTAGAAATGTCTTGGATAAACTTGAAAAAAACAATTTAGATTTTTTTGTCGCTCTTCTTGGAAACAAGGAGAATAAAAATGGCTTTATTAAATCTCAAGAGACCCTGCCTTCGTTGAGTGATTGGGAATTAAGTGAAAATAAGATCCTCGAAATGAAGAACATTTTAAATATTAAGCATGCAGAGCTTGAAGAAAAACTAAAGTTAAAAATAGAACTATCTAATCTGAAATTAGAACTGTCGAACATAGAACTTGAAGAGAAACATTTTGTAAAATTTATAAACAATCAAAGCGATATTTTTGATTCAACTTTGTTGGAGAAGATAAAAGACTCTTCGAGTGCTTTGGATGCCTGGATTTCTTGCGAGTATCAAAATGAAAGTCATTGGGTTTTTGCTTTTGCAAAATTTATAATAGAAACTTTGAACAGGCAAAAAAGTAAAGCATTATTAATTCATAAAGGATTGAAACATTTTTCACGCGAGCAATTAATACAATTCTTTCAGCATCAATTCTATAAGCTAAAAATTCTAGAACTAAATAGTCGAATGTCTAAGATTTTAAAAGAGCTAGAGGCATACGAGTTTGATAAACAGATGATAGATTATTCCGTAAAATCCATGAGATTATTTAAAGCTCATCTTGCCACCCGCTATAACACCAAAGAAAGAAAACTATATGACATTGATGATTTATGGAAAAATCCAGATGAATTTATTCACGATTATCCAATTATTTTAAGTACGGCATATTCATTAAAGTCGAGCGTTTCAAGCAAAGTTTGTTACGATTACTTAATTATCGATGAGTCATCACAAGTAGATTTGTGTACTGGGGCACTAGCATTATCTTGCGCCCGCAATGTTGTAGTTGTTGGCGACTTAAAACAACTTCCACATGTTGTAGATCCACGTAAAGCAAAATCAACTGATGATATTTTTGCAAAATATAAACTTTCTGAGTGTTATAGGTTTAAAAATCAGAGTTTACTTTCATCAATTCTGTTAATTTTTACTGATGCTCCAAGAATAATCCTACGCGAGCACTATCGATGTAGTCCAAAGATTATCGATTTTTGTAACAAGAAATTTTACGATGGACAGCTCATTATTATGACAGATCCAATCCCTGAAAAAATTCCCTTAATCGTTTACAAAACAGTTCCAGGGAATCATGAAAGAAATCGTATGAATCAACGTCAAATAGATATGATTAAAGAGGAAATTATTCCCGATCAATCTTTAAATATGTACGATAATTCAATTGGAATCGTAACTCCCTTTAGGAACCAAACTCATGAACTTCAAAAAGTTTTTGAAGGTACTGGTGTAAAGGCAGACACGGTTGACAAATTTCAAGGCCAAGAAAGAGATATCATTATTTTATCAACGGTGAATGACGACATAACAGAGTTTGCAGATAACGAAAACAGACTAAATGTAGCTGTCTCTCGCGCTATTCATCAACTTATCGTTGTTGTGAATGAAACGGATTCTCTTAAAGATACTAATATTGGGGACCTGGTCCGATACATTGAGTACAATAAACTAGCAGTGATCGAAAGTAAGGTTCAATCTGTCTTTGATCTTTTATATAGTTCTTATTCAAAGAAAAGGCGTGAATATTTATCTCAAAGCCGGCGTATTTCTAATTTTGACAGTGAAAACTTGATGCAAGTTCTAATTGAAGATGTTTTGCGTGAAGATAAATTTAAAAAACTAGGTTGCACCAATCATGTGCAATTAAACATGATCATAAAAGAGAAAAGTGGGCTCACTTCAAAGGAATTTCAATATGCATCTCACTATTTATCCCATGTTGATTTTTTAATTTATGAAAAAATGGGTAAAGTTCCAATGCTCGCTATCGAAGTTGATGGAGTTGCATTTCATAAAGAGGGTAGTCTGCAAGGAGAGCGAGATGAGTTAAAAAATTCAATTTTTTTAAAATGTGGAATCCCTCTTCTACGCTTCAAAACAAATGGAAGCATGGAAAAAAATAAACTCATCGAAGTTTTGGAAGAGCTCTGTTTGTGACGTGTGTTTTTTTTGATACTTATGTACACTTGTTCATAGCAGCCTGGCTTTCTGATCCTTATGGAAATCTATTTGAATAATTATTGTAAGTTGCAACTTAGATTTCTAAATTCACAAATAAAATGATCTCATGTGAAATTGTTACTTTGGATGAGTAGCCTTTAATTTCTAGTGAGTTTTAAAATAGTGTTGAATTTAATTGAATATACCTATAGGTTAATTATAAGATTGAGTAATGATAAATTTAAATTCAAGAAATTTAAATACAAGAAATTTACAAACACGACTAGCCAATAAACATGAATATGATCTTATTTATATGATGGGATTCGATATTTGGTCTAAAGACTCCACAGAAATTTATTTGAAAGAATGTAGAGAGTCCTCGGGGGGAGTTGGGGAGGCAAAAAGATGCAGAGGAATTTTACATGGTAAACTCTGCTGTTTTAGAAGAATATAGAGGTCAAGGGATATATCGTAAATTAATGGAAATGATTGTTGGCCTTGCAGTTAATGATGGGTTTCAAAATTATTTCCCAAGCAAAAGTATTTTAGATTTCCATATTTAAATGAAGGCCAAGATTCACCTAAAAGAGATCAGATGAGAGAGTGGCTCAAGGGGCATGGTTATAGAAATGGTTATGTCAGCATTGATAATGATGACTACGTATTCTCCTGGGCGCTACAAAAGGCAAAAAAACAAAAGAAACATATTAACTTTAAAAATATTGAAAGATTATATGTTGAACATTTAATTGGAGCGGTAGAATTCTATGATCAGCTGTCTAAAGAGACATTGGGTTATGGCCCAAAACATGTTCTTTTGCTCCACGAAAATGACTCATCAGCTTTATTTTTAGATGCATTTTTAACAGCATTGAAAAAAAGAAAATGGAGATTGATTTCGACTGAAGAAGCATTTAATGACAATTTGTATAGCGAAAATCCAGTCAACACATATTCAAATAATGGGATTATCGCCCAAGTTGCCTTTGAAAAATCTAAAATCAGAACTAGCTATAATAAATTTGATGAATTGAGACAAAAACTTATTCAAGAATTAAAGATTAAAGTCATAGATTCAAGTTTTTAATATCTAATCATTAGATAACTCTTAAAATAACAAAAATGTTTGACATGTGGAACTTTCGGGGTAAGACTCAAACTCTATAAAAGAGGAGAGGATTATGAATTTATCAGGGCGTTTTTTCTTGATGTTTTTATTGGCAACTTCATTAAATGCAAAAGAAGTTGTTGTCTATAGTGCTAGAAGTGAACAACTTATTAAGCCAATTTTTGAAGCCTATACAAAAAAGACTGGTGTGCAAATTAAGTTTATTACCGATAAAGAAGGACCTTTGTTGCAAAAATTAAAAGCAGAGGGAAAAGAAACACCAGCAGATATTTTAATGACGGTTGATGCTGGAAATCTTTGGCTTGCAAGTCAGGAGGGAGTGTTACAGAAAATTCAATCGAAGATTTTGGAGAAAAATATTCCTAAGCACTTGAGAGATCCCGGTCAATTTTGGTTTGGGCTTTCAGTCCGAGCTCGCACAATTTTTTACAATAAGGACAAGGTAAAGCCGGAAGCACTTTCAACCTATGAAGCTCTCGCCCAACCAATTTTTTCAAAACGTTTATGTTTAAGAACATCGAACAAAGTCTATAATCAGTCATTAGTCGCAATGCTCATTGCAGAATACGGAGAAAAAAAGACGGAAGAAATTGTTTCAGGTTGGGTTAAAAATTTAGCAACAGATGTATTTCCCGATGATACTAAATTACTAGAGGCGATTCATGCAGGTTTGTGCGATGTTGGAATTGCCAACACTTATTACTTTGGAAGATTGCTTGAGAAGTCTCCTGATTTAAAAGTAGGAATTTTTTGGCCGAATCAAAAAAGCAGTGGAGTGCACGTAAACATATCGGGAGTAGGAATCACAACGCATAGTAAAAACAAAGCTGAAGCAGTGAAGTTTATCGAATGGCTTTCTTCTGAGGAAGCTCAAAATTTATATGCGGACAACAATATGGAGTATCCTGTTAATTCTAAAGTTAAGGTTGATCCCAAAGTAGCAAGTTGGGGGAATTTTAAGCAAAGTATAATTAACGTCGTTAAAGCTGGCGAGTTGCAATCGGCTGCTGTTAAGTTAATGGATCGTGTTCAGTATAAGTAAAACGCTCACTCTTTTTAAAAAGTAACATTGCGGTGGCGCCTTTAAAGCGTCACTGCTAAAATTGAAAAATGCTTGTTGCTAAAAAAATTTCATTCTTTGTAGCATTGTTGGTTATTATACCAATGATCTTTCTTTTATTTTCATTTACTGAAGTTCAAACTGAGAACTGGCTACATTTAATTCATTTCCAGTTGCCCACAATGCTTAAGTCTACTGCTGTTCTTTTAGTTGGGGTCTTGCTTGGAACAAGTTTAATTGCTCTACCCTTAGCTTACTTCCAAACTTTTTATCAGTTTCCAGGTCGTTCATTGTTTGAAGTTCTTTTTCTGTTGCCACTAGCATTTCCACTTTATGTCTATGCAGCGATTGGACTCACGCTCTTTGGACTTACTGGAGATATAACTCTGTGGATATCAAAGCATACGGGGCTTTCACCGTTTTTGATAAATATTAAAAATCAATTTGGTCTTATTCAAATTTTTTCGTTTGCACTTTATCCATATCTCTATGTAACGATGCGCGAGGCATTTGAAACTCATGGTGGCAAAGTATTTGAAGTTGCAACATCTTTAAAAATTAAAAAAAGTGTAGCTATTAGAAAAATACTTCTCCCTATAACTAAGCCTTGGTATGCAGCTGGAATTATTTTAATTGCCATGGAGACCCTGGCAGATTTTGGAGCGAGCTCCATGTTTAATGCTACAACTTTTACTACTGGAATTTATCGTTCATGGTTTGGACTTTTTTCTTTGGCGACTGCTGAGCAAGTTGCAAGTATGCTTATGATAATTATTTTTATTTGCGTCTTTTTTTATAAAAAATTTGAAAGTAAAAAAAACTATTCAATGGCTGTAAAATCAATATCACCTAAAAAGAAAAAATTAAAAGGAGTCAAGCTTGTCTTACTTTATTTGGGATATGCTATATTCCTTGTTGCAGTTGTAGGTGTGCCTTTTTATTTTCTCTTCCAAAAAACAATATTAGTTCTAGGAGGGAGTCGGGGGGATGATTTCATTCTTTCGCTTCAAGCACCACTTTATCATTCTTTATACTTAAGTTTAATTGCGACAATTATAATTTTAGGACTCTCTTATACAATGGCGTACGCTCGTCGATTTCAATTAAAGAATTCTTTTGATATCTTTTGGTTCGAAACTTCTAAGTTGGGTTATGCGATCCCTGGAACAATCTTGGCAGTAGCTCTATATGTTCCGCTAAATAAAATTGATCAAATAATCTTTGGAAAGAGTGTCTTAACTTTTTCCTTAATTCCACTTTTTTTGGGTTATACTGTTCGATTTGTCTCTATTGGTTTAAATCCACTAGAAGTTAGTTTTAAAAAATTAAGTTCCTCCCATTCTTCCCAAATAATTGTTTACGGTCTCAGTTCATTGACTCAATGGAAGAAAATATATTTTCCATTAACTGTCACTACTGCTTTAAGTGCATTTTTTTTGGTCTTCTTGGAGCTCTTAAAAGAACTACCAATTACATTAATGACAAGACCGTTTGGGAGAGATACTTTGGCAGTTAAAATTTTTGAATACACATCAGAAGGTGATTGGGATCGTGCAGCGGTGCCATCTTTTATCTTGGTCTCATTGGGGATCGTTGCGGTAATTATGGTTTATTTAAGGTTTAATAAAAAATACAGTTAAAATAATGAACATTTTTTTGCTTACTATTTAATATTTGAAAATTAATTTTTTTGGAGTGTAAATGCAGCAACTAATTATGGTCGAAAATCTTCATGTTCATTTAAAGAATCAAGGAAACGACGTAAAAATATTAAATGGTATTAATTTTAAGCTTGAAGAGGGAGAGTTGGCGAGTCTCTTAGGTCCCTCTGGTTGTGGTAAGAGTACACTTCTAAGGGTGTTAATTGGATTAGAGAAAATTTCAACAGGAACTATAGTTTTTGAACAAAAAAACATTGAAATGGTTAAGCCACATAAAAGAAATATTGGTTTGGTCTTCCAAGACTATGCACTTTTCCCTCATTTAACGGCTCATGAAAATATATGTATAGGACTTAGCGAGAATCAATTTAATAATGAGTTGTTTACTCAACTTGTAAACATGGTGAAAATTGATGAAATTTTAAGACGCTACCCACATGAGCTATCTGGTGGACAACAGCAGAGAGTTGCCCTAGTGCGAACTCTTATTCGCTCTCCTCGCCTAGTACTTTTAGATGAGCCATTTTCTGGATTAGATAGTCACTTAAAGGAAGATATGGCCAAAGAGCTTCGTATGCTTTTTAAGAAGCTCAAGACAACGGCCATTATGGTAACCCATGATCAAAAAGAAGCTTTTAGTTTTTCTGACTCCATTGGAATAATGAGACAGGGCCAAATTGTTCAATGGTCTAAAGCTTTTGATCTCTACCACGAACCTCAAAACCGATTTGTTGCAACATTTATTGGTGAGACCACCTTTATTAAAGCCAAAAAAATTAGCGAATATTGTTTTTATTCTGCTCTTGGAGAATTTAAAATTGATAAAAAAACGGATGATGGACCCTTCGAATTGATGGTGCGACCAGACGATATTCATATTGATGGAGTTAGTCATCCTCTAGCTAATGATGAAATTTCAATCGAAGGTGAAATCATAGAGAGTGATTTTAGAGGTGCGATGACTTTGTACTTAATTCAATTGGAAAATAGTGAGTGCATAAAATCTCTTGTGCCAAGTCATCAAAAATTTGAGAGAGGACAAAAAGTTTCCTTTCATGTAGACATGGATCGGTTTATTGTTTTTTCTGAAAATGATAAATTTAACGATGATAATTTGATCTAATTTTATAAACTTAAAGATTAGTGTTCAACTTGACCTATTTTTAATAAAAACCATTCATAGAGAGATTGTCCATTGGGATGTTTAAGTGAAATTTTTTTAAGTTCTTCGTGGAACTGTGGATTCTTTCTCCCTTTGTTGATAATGAGTCTTATTTCCTTTTCAAGGGCAGTTGTTTTAACATGTGAGCTCGTTCGAACATTCCAATTGATATGTCCAATATTTCGTGCGAGAAACATTGCATTGCTTCGAATTGAAAGCCTGAGTTTAACATCTTTCTTTGATGAGAAGTAGTGAGTTATTTCTGTGTAAAGACGAGAACCAAAGAGCTCGTCCCAAAATTTAATTCTTTCGATAAATTCGATATGCTCATTATTATTATAGGAAAGTAAGTGTTGTTCAGAAATTCGCTTTAAAAGATCTTGTTCATAGGTATTTTTTTGATCATTACTAATAAAGCTTGGATTCTTGTAATAGTACCAAAATGCCTCATCAGCTATATGGGAAGGTTTGTAGTCTTTACTTTTAAAGTAATCAAAATGTGTTTGTGAATGTGATTCTTGTCTTAAGTAATTTATGATCCATGCTTTGAGTTCGTGATCAATGTAGGGGGCATTTTGAGTGAGATAGATCCCACGCTCGGCTTTATATACATCATAAAGAGTAACTTTTTTTTGATGGTAATTTAGCTTTATATTTTTCATTTCACTGATTAAGTTGTCGTTGTTTCGCCAAAGGGTAAGCAGGCTATTAAGCTCAACTTCACTCTTATTTTTTGATTCTGCAGATGGAAACTTGTTATGAGCCTTGAAGAATTCTAAGAAAAGTTTTGCCTGGTTTTTAATATGAGCAAGCAAAGCCTCGGCTCCAGTTTCTTTTGGTTTCTTATTCTCATTAAGCATACTTCTTACGAAGGTGGTAAATGTCTTACCTTGCGGCGTTTTAAAAGTATTTAAGCGATCAAGCTCTTCCTGAAAGTATGGGTTTTCATCACGCAGTCTTTCAATTATTGCAATAAATTTTTGTTGTTCTTTCTCTGCAGAATTGCCTTTGATGGAGAAGTTTTGTGAGTCTAAGAAAATCAAATATTGATACAGTGATTCTCGACATATATATTGTTCTTTGGGTAATTTTTGATTTATGACATTAATAAAATCTTCTATAGCTTCACTGTAAGGTCGAAAGCGAGAACTCTCTAGGTTTAATGATCGAAGTACTTCGATAAATATTGGATCCTGTTTAAGAATCTTTGGCGTGATACGTTCTAGTGCTTGAGCTAGGAATAAATTTTGATTTGTTATATTAACGAGTGAGTTATTATTTCTTTTCCAAAATTTTATAAGCTCACTCAGTCCAAAGGTAACTTCTCTTTTGAGAGTTTTTGAGTTTCTTACTTTTTCATTTTGAACATCAGGTTCTTGTAAATAATGATAATTGTTTTGCTGAAAGAATAAAATGAGTTCGTTTAAACTTAGTGAAAGATTGTGTCGTTTTGATATTTCTTGGTATATCTCGTCACTTCTTGGAATTGTTTTAGTACTTTTTAAGAAATTATCAATTTCTTTTATAAAGCTTGGATCAATGTTTTTACCTTCATTGGTTTCCTTATAAAATTGTATGAGCATTTCAATAAAGCTAATAAACTTTGTATAGTAGTATCGTGAAAGATGGATGTTTTCTAAAATGCTTCTGGTGAAAACATCGATCATTAATTCTGGTAATCTTATAGAGCTATTTTTAATAATCATTTTAAAAATGTCATAATATAGTTTATTTTGAAATATATAGTTTATTTTTCGGCTGTTGATATTTTTAATGGCATTAAAGTATCCCCAAAATAAATCCTTGTTCCACTCAAGCATTAGTTCGTAAGTATATTTATAGACCTCAATAAAATCAATAAATGAAATTTCCTCTTTGTAGTGTTCATAAATCTGTAAAACATCGTAGAGACTCTGTCCGAAAGGTGATTTAACATCTTTTCTTATTTCTAAAATTTTATAAAATAGCGGTAAAGTGATAGTTTTAATTGGTGATAGATCTGCCGCATCTGGATTAATAGTTTTTGGCCAAAATGAAATTGGCGGAAGAAGGTAGTGATATTTTTGCCCCCAGTCCCGCAGAAGAATTTTCGCTGAATTTTCAGTTTTAGACCGAGCCACCTTCAGTGCATGGTCTGTTTCTCCAAAGTGAACAGTATACATTGCATAGAAAAGTTGTTTGTTTTTATCTTTAGAGTTTTTGTACGTCTGAAGAATTCTTTGAAATTGAGGAGAGCTAAAATACTGATAGTTTATATGAGTTAAGTTGAGTAAGTTGACTTCATCTTCTTTTTTAAAATTAAACTTACCTAGAATGGAGTCATTGAAATGACTATGTGGAAAAATAAAATTGCTATTAATCCAAAAGTTAAAGGTGTCTTCTAATACTAATTTGTAAACTTGATTAAGTGTTTTAGTATTTGTAACTACGTAACGATTGTTTTTACTCTGCTGGCGGGGGGGCTTAGTTGTTTGAGCAAATTCAAAAATTCTTACCAGGTCATAGTCAATACAATAGTCAAAGAAAATACTGGAAAGTTGAGTTGCATGGTGAAGATATTTCTTTTTATCTGAGGCAATAACAAAAATTTGGGGCATTTTGAAAAAAGGGTGTTTGGTGTTGCTGTTTAACTCATTAATTAGTTTTTGAAGGTATGAAATTTGGAGAAGTGCGATCTCGCCAGCCGGTGGCTGTAATTGAAAATTTTTAAATGCTTCATCGTTGTCGATAATTTTTATTTCTAAGTGGGGATTTTCTGATTTTATTAATTGGGTAATGTTTTGTAGCCAAACTTCATCATCATAAAAATATATAAATCTAATTTTCTCCTGTTTTCTTTTTAAGATGTAACGACTTAAAAATCCAAGATAGTTAATTGGATAGTCTAATTTTACAAGTGGCTCATTGGTCGCTGCTTGCACAGTCATTCTTTGAATAAAATCTCTCTCACTTTCATCTTTAATGTAAGATAAATCTATTTTTTCTGGCCGAAATAAATGAGCAGGTTTGTCGTATTGATGTAAAGAAAATGGCATAATGTCCTGAGAAAGCAGTGAGTGATCACCAAGAATGATTGAGGCATTTCTTGTGCAGTCTGTTTGACTTGCAAAAGCTAAATTCGCGACAACCCAAGTTAATATAAATAAAAAAATTTGGATCATTTTATATAAGCCTCGTCATAGCTCAAAATTGCCCATTTCAATTAGAAGTTCACTCTCTTATGCTACTCATAGTAGTAATTTCTAGTGATTATATGGTGCCTAGAGTGAACTGAGGGCATTAATTTATGGTCGGGTAAAATTAATAAATCACTGTCAAGAAATTAGACACTTTAATAACTCAAAATGAATTAAAGGTCTTTTGTTATTTGTAAATTTGGAAAATTTCTTGATTTTGAGAACGCTTTTGATGAGAAAGATAGTTATTCGTTGGCTATTTTACGGCCAGGTGCACTTGTTCTAAAACTTCGCCGGTGAAGCGGTTGAGCCTTGTCCGAAATCCCTCGAGCGACTGCATGATGATTTCATCAGGCCGGTCTTCAGAAATCCACATGCTGAAAAAAACTGTAAATGGGATAAGCTCTTTTTTTCAATGTAGTCATTGTCATTCGTATTAAACATTGGATTAGGTGAAATCCATTGGAGCACTCCATGTTGATTAAAGCAAAAAACATTTTTTCGCACTGTTTGAATTTTTGTAATTTCATTCATTGAAAAAATCTGATTTATTATCTAAAAAAGGTGAGCGCCAGACATTTTCAAAGCTTAGTAGAATATAAACTAATTGATCGATGATCATGATCTCAAAAATTTGATAAGGTAAATTAAGTTCAAATATGATTTCCTGGTCGCTTATTTTTAATGAGTGTTTATTGCAAATGATTTTTCCGCTAAAGTTTAACTTTTTAATTAAAAGAGGAATAGGCCATTTGAAAAAAAATTATTTGAGTATATTTTAAGGGTTTGGTTGTCAATTTTAAAATGATCTAGATTTCCAATTCTGTTATTGTGTTCTTGATCGTTGATATAATACTTATTTTGATTAAGCCTAATGTTGAATTTTGACTGAGATCATTGCTTGATAATTAAGAGTGGTTAAGTATAATAGCCTCTTAATCTTTTGGAGGAGTTATGAATTTATTAAAGTCTGTATTTTTAGCATCGTTCTTAGTTGTTGTTTCTATGTCTGATGCCGCTACTACAAAAACATATCAAGTGACTGGCCCTGTATTAGAGGTAAAAGATGATTCATTCATCGTGGAAAAAGGTAAAGAAAAATGGGAAATCGCTAAAAATGCCGAAGCTAAGGTTAAAGGCGAGCTTAAAGTAGGGGCAAAAGTTACTGTTCAATACACAATGGCTGCAAAAGAGATTGAAGTTAAGAAATAATTTTTAATAATGGCCTTGAGCTTTAGCTTTGGGCCTTCCTCCATTCCGTCTTAAGTTTTCCAAATATATATGTGTCTCGGAAAGCGCCATTTTCGATGCTGTCTTCTCTTAAAGTTCCTTCAAGTACGTATCCTAATCGAGAAGGGACATTGGCAGATTTTTTATTTTTGGAATTGCATCTAATTTGAATTCGATTAAAGCCTAAAGCAAAAAGCTCATTCTCAATAACTCTGACGGCTTCAGATATAAAACCATTGCCCTCAAATTCACCAAGGATCCAATAACCTATTTCACAAGATTTGTTTTTCCAGGAAATATGATGAATTCCAATATTTCCTAGATAATGATCTGTTTCATTTAAAAAAATGGCAAAATCAAATATTCTACATTCATCCCAGTCTTTCATTGCATCGGCTAAGTATTTTTTCTCATCATCAAGAGATTGAATATAATTCACCCAGGGTAAGTATTCGCTGAGTCTCGATCGGTCGTTATCGATTGATTCAAAAATAAATTTTGCAAATGATAGTTGTAATTTTTGAAGGTTGATTCTTTTGGATTGCAACTTTTTACAAGGGTGTGTTGGATTTAGCATTTGCATGTAAAAAATAATCCTTTTGTCTGTTCTTAAAAAGCTAATATTATGAAACCATAAAGGGAGGTTCCTTGCCAATAATATCTTTTAAGTAAGAGCAGTTGGAAAATTTATCTTTGGTATAGCCTGTTGTTAAATATAAGTTGTGAAAGCTTTGCTGACTTAAGTGTTCTAGATACTTTTCACCTCTAAGTGGTATGATAGAGGATTGATCTGTCTCAAGATGAGAATCTATAAAAAGTTGTACATCTTTAGAGAACAAGTTTTTTTGATAATCAAACTCGTAAACCGATTCAAAGGTGATAAGCTCATGATTGAGATTTTTTGATTTAATTTTCCACGTAAGCCTTATAAGTTCATCATCATCGACTAAGATGGAGTTAATGTTCTCGTGATTGGTATTGATGTTTTGGATATATTCAAGGTCACAAGTTGTAATAAATGCTTCATGGTTGTCTTTTTTGATTGTTAAGGCATCTTCGGGATTTTCTAATATTTTTATTTGGGCAACTTTTTTAATCGAGTTTAAAGTTTCATCTAATCCTGGGGGAAATGGTGTTAATGTTGATGAGAAAATTGCACACGGCATGAGCTTCGTTGAAATTTGATCCAGTGAATTTAAGTTGTTTGTAGTAATTGTTTGGCACAGATTTTTGGATTTAAGGAATGAGTCTATTTTATTTTGCATGGCCTTACTTAATTCAAAGCTAATGGTTTTAATGTCTCGATTTAGATGCAGTTTTTTTAAAAAACGGTTATCTTTACTTTGCACCTGTAGAGTCATTTTGGCAGTTGTCCCTGCATTTAATATCGATGAGTATTCAAGCTTTGCACGGATGCTTTTTAGATAATTAATTGCATTGTATACCCCGATCCCATTTCCAGAAAAACTCAAATGAGACTTTGAAGTAAAGCCTCTAGAGCCTATCTTGGCAAGATTTTCCTCGCTGATACCTTTTCCGTTGTCGATGATTTTAATAACGACTTCATTGTTTACGGTTTCAGTAATAATCTCGATATGGCCACTTTTGAAATTATTAAAGGAGTCGATCGAGTTTTGAATGAGGTTTCCAAAAATTGAGCTTATTTCCTCTTTGGATGCTGAAATAAAAACACCAATTGTATTTCGAAGTTTCATTTGTATAAAGTTCTGATTAGGGTAACGTAAAGTAAATTCATGAGCGACATTGTTTAGAATTTGATTTAAGTAGAATCTTTGCGATTGTTCGGAATGAGTCTTTTTCTCACTAAGTAATCCGGATGCTAAATTGTTGATTCGTTCGATGGACGTTTTTACGATGCATAGTTCATCGTGATTTAATTCATGTTTTCCATCGAGAATAGTCGACAAAGCACTTAACGGGGAACGAATGTCGTGGGATATTTTTTCAGTTAATTCTGCTCGCGACTCGTTTACGGCATTTTTGGCAATTTGCTCTTTTGCTATAAGCAATTCTTTTTCGATTGCTTCCTTTTTCCTTATTTCTAAGAGTATATTTTTTTCGTGTTCAATTCGAAGTAGTTGATTGAGTTTTGATTAGACTCTTCAGTTTGAAACTTGCTGGAATTGAGATGTGCAATGATATTGCCTAAAATAAAACCCGCAACTGGTAAGCTAAATGAATCAACAAAAGCTCCTAAACTTAAAAAATAGTGGTGTGATTTAAAAAAGAGGGGAGCGATAAAAAACATCATGAGAACGGGAACTCTTCTGGTCATCCAGATATCCCACTTATCAAAATGTGATATGGCCACCACTAAGTAAAATATCCCGATATAAGAATAAAAATCAATAGATTTTTCTCCTTCAAAAATCCCATGACTGGCTTGAACAGCAAAGCACAGCATGTAGTATAATGTTTGAATATGACTAAGCGGTTTATTCTTTTTGTAAATTATTGCAGCCAAGGTTAATGCCATCGTTAGAAGTATCGCCCTGCTAATAATAAGATAATAAAACCAAGTTGTATTTTTGTATTGAAGAGAACTAAATACGAATAGAAGGTAGCCAAAAGAAATTGTCACCAAACCAATAATGGGGGCGAGTGAATTTTTTTCGGTTTTCGATTTTTCCATATTGATCTCCTTAAACCTTCATCTATCACTCAAATAATTCTCTTAGTAGTTGATTGAAAATTTTATTGAGGTGCTTTTGTAAAAAATACCTAGCCAGCTTTATAAATATTGTTAAAAATAATTAAGTAAGAATTTAAAAAATAAGGGTATTTTATGCGGCCTTTAGAAAACTCAAGGGATCTTAATATCACTCGTTTGTACAATGTTACTATTGCTAATTTCTGGGCTGCTTGGTCAGATGAAACGCAAAAAAGACAATGGTGGGGACCCCGAGGATTTTCAATCACGACCGAGTCGATGGATTTTTGCGAGGGCGGAAATTGGAATTACACCATGCATGCTCCAGATGGTCAAAACATCCCCAATGCAACGACTTTCATAAAAATTATTCCGATGAAGGAGTTGATCTATGATCACGGGGGAAAAATTGGCGAGAAACCACTGTTTCGAGTTCATATTCATTTGAATGAAGTTAATAATCAAACTGAAATGAAAATGAAAATGACATTTGAGTCGCCGGAGATTGCTAAGCGAATGGCGGTATTTATAAAAGATGCCAATGGGAATTCTACCTGGGATCGTTTGGGGGAATATTTATGTGACACTTATCAACATAGAAAAATTTTTCGACTAGATCGAGTTTTTGAAGCTGATATAGGTAAACTCTATCAACTTTTTGTCGACAAAGAAGCGGTTGAAAAATGGCAACCACCAATTGGATTTTTTATGAAAATAAGAAGTGGAAGTGTTGCAGTCGGTGATCACATATTTTACGAAATGGGGAACGGGGACTTTTCTTTATTTGGTCGCTCGACTTATCTAGTAATTAAAAAAAGTGAGTGCATTGAATTTTTGCAAGAATTTTGCGATGAGTACGGCAATATTGCAAAACACCCAGGGGCACCGATCTGGCCAAAGCAATGGAAAACATCGGTAAATTTTTATTCTGAAGGTGAAAAGCTTACACGTATTTCATTAATATCTGAATTGCTTCCCGAGACTAAAGATGATGAGTGTGATGCTTTTATCAATGAAAGAGTTGGGATGATGAATGGATGGAATGGTTCTCTCGATCGTTTAGAAAATTTGATATAAGATTATCATTTGATGATTAAGTATAATTTTGCTAGCTTTAACCAATGAAAGTCATTGATCAACCTCAGAGTGTTCTAACTAAAGTTTTTGGCCATCAAGAGTTTCGCTTTTATCAAGAAAAAGCGATTCATGCATTATTAAATCGCCAAGATGTTTTTGTCTTAATGCCTACCGGTGGAGGTAAGTCGATTTGCTATCAAGTTCCGGCACTTTGCTTTGAAGGGATGGCCGTGGTGATTTCACCATTAATATCTTTAATGCAAAATCAAGTGACTGCTCTAAAAGTTCAAGGAGTCAAAGCTGAATTTTTTAATTCAACATTAAAAAAGGACGATTTTGTACAAATTCAGAAGAGAGTACTCGCTGGAGAAATTAAAATTTTATATTTATCGCCCGAAAAATTTCAATCGACATTTATTTTAGATTTGCTTAAGAAAGTTCCTATATCAATGTTTGCCATCGATGAAGCTCATTGTGTTTCACAGTGGGGGCATGAATTTAGAAAAGACTATCTTAACTTAGGATTAATCAAGGATGAGTTTAAAAACACACCAGTGATGGCCTTAACCGCTACTGCCGATGAAAAGGTTGCCTTGGATGTAACTAGAACACTTAAGCTTAATTCGCCACTTTTTTTAAAATCAAGTTTTGATCGCCCAAATATTTTTTATCGTGTTCAATTTCGCGACCAACCCTTTAAGCAATTGCTCGATTTTTTAAAAAATCATCGCGAAGAGGTGGGCATAATTTATTGTTCAACAAGAGATAGTGTCGATGACCTCACAACTAAATTAAAAGATCAAGGTTTTAATGCGCATTCCTATCATGCAGGATTATCTCACTTGGAGAGAAATGCGACTCAAAAACATTTTGAAGAAGATGAAGTCGTCATCATTGTTGCAACAATCGCATTTGGAATGGGTATCGATCGCCCAAATGTTCGATTTGTATTTCATATGAACTTGCCAAAAAATATTGAGAGTTATTATCAAGAAACTGGGAGAGCGGGGCGCGATGGCCTTCCTTCTGTCGCTCATATGCTTTATGGTATCGACGATTTGCTTAGAAATAAACACATGCTAAATCAATCGGAGGCTGATGGGGTTTATAAGCATCATGCATTATTTAAAATGGATCAAATGCTTAATTTTTGTGAACTGACTGAATGTCGAAGAGTTTATCTTTTAAAATATTTTAATCAAAATCTTGGAGAGGATTGTGGGCATTGCGATGTGTGCATGGGAGAGTTTCATAAATACAATGTGACCAATGAAGCGAAGATGGCACTAAGTGCAGCATTTCGCGCCGAAGGAAAATTTGGAATGGGACACTTGGTTGATATTCTTCGAGGGAAAATGACAGAGAAAATTGAAAAATTTTCTCATCAAGACTTATCCGTTTTTGGCATTGGAAAACATTTTAGTGAAAAGGAATGGATGAGCTTATTTCGCTCACTACTTTATAAAGACTATCTTGTGTATTCTAATGTAGAGTATAAGACTTTAAAGTTGGGACCAAAGGCATCGTTGATATTAAGAGAACAACATAATTTTGAAATAGTTAAAAATTTTAAAACTAAAGAAACTAAAGCGATCAAAGTTAAAAAGATTTTAAAAGATCAAAGTTTATCTACTTCTGATAGCGCACTGTTAATCAAGTTAAAAGAATGTCGAACTAGAATTGCTAAAGAGATGAATGTCCCAGCCTTTATCGTTTTTAATGACAAGACGATTCTTGACATGGCCAGGTTAAAGCCTAGAACTCATTCTGAGTTTTTATTAGTTAATGGAGTCGGTGAAAGGAAGCGTGATCAGTTTGGCGCTGATTTTCTTAAAGTTATTTCTGAAAACTTATAAATGATTTTGATTTTTTATTTTCCACTTCGCAATATATTTTTCTAGTATTTAAAGTTAAAAATTACTAATGATTTGTATGACTAGATTCACTTGAAAAGTGAATCGATTTAAGTAAAAAATCTGAACTTTTATTTATGGACTTCACTATTTATTTTGACTGGAATGATTAATTCGTTTGTTTGATATTTTTGTTGAAGCTCATTCTTTAAATATTGAATGTCTTGATTCTTTTTTAATTCCCTGATCAGCTTTATTTTAATTTTTCTGTCTAGTTCATCGGACAGTATATTTACTTCCAAGTGTTCATTTATAAAGTGTAAATGAATTTTAAATTGTAAATGCTTATCTTCAAAATTTTCTTGCGAGAAAAAATTATCAAGAAATGGTTTTAACATTCCAAGATAAAGAGCACTTTTTGAAAATTGCTCTAAGATTTGACCTGATTCACCACTTGTTGAATTATTTTTTTGCTCGAGAGAATTAGTTGTTGTTGAGATGAGAGCATTACTCTGAGTTTGTTGATCATGAATAATGGGTGCTGATTCTGACCCATTAGCTTTACTCATTTCTTCATGTTTTTGATAATTTTGACTGTGCTGAGAGTGTAATGTCTTTTTTTGTTGTCCTGTCGAATTTTGAATTAAAACTTTTGGTGATTGTAGAATCAATCGATGGACTTTTTCATGATTTTTACTCTGTTCTGAATCAGATAGTATGAAGAAAGTTAAAATTGCCAAAATAGCATGCAGAGAGAGTGTGATGATGAATGAAAATGTATAGTTCATAAAATATTTTTATTGCAGTTGAAAGAATCCAATATAACTAGATCTATACCAACATCAATACTTGAGACTAGTTTATGAGGAATATATACTCCTCACAGTTTAATTTTCAAGTATTGAAAATTAAAAATGACCAATGACTTGAAAGCCTAGATTCAGCTTTTAAAGTGAATCGTTGAAGGTATAACTACCAAATAAAATATATCTTGGAAATCATTTATACCGACATCTTCTAACACTGAATAAAATATTTTGCTTTTGAGGCAGGCCCAAGATAGATTGACTCAGGCCATTTTACAATAAATCAAAAGGAAATATGTGATGTATGAAAAAGTAAAAGTTAAGTTTGTTGCCTTTTTTATCCATTTGACATTGATTTTCTTTATTGTAACAAAGCCTTTAGCAGGTTCTGTGTTTGAATCGGCAATATTAAATCTATCTGAAAATGAGTACGATCAATTACCACAACACTTTATGCAATTTAGAGATCTGTATGAATTTGGAGAAAATGTGATCTTAAGAAATGCAGTGAGAACTTTAGAGTCACAGAAAGATTTTTTACCGCCATTTAAGAAAATTGTTCATGCAAACGGGGTGTGTCTTTCTGGACAATGGAAGATGAGTCATCAATTGAAGTATTCAGGACTCTTTAAAAGTGGAACGATTCGGCCAATCATTGCGAGGGTTTCTTCTGCATTTAATGCAACTAAAAAGGGGGATTATCGAGCATTTGGTCTTGCTGGGAAAGTTTTCTCGAAGGATTATCTGGAGAACCAAAAGGGTCATTCTTCAAATTTTTTTATGGTCGATGATTTAGGAGGAACCAAGATTGACCAATTTGCAAAAACTGAACTATCAAACATGCCAAAAATAAGTAAAACATGGGAAATTGTGAAAAATCTATTATTTGCAGTTAAAGTTGCACTTAGTTTTAAAAAAGCTGATTCTCATCCAGAAGTGAGACAGCTCTATGAGCTTTCAGAGGTTGATTTAGTTAAAGGTGAGTCTGTTAAAACTCCACAGCATATAAAAGCAGTTATTAGCGATAAAATGCTTTTAAATCAAGAATCAGACTTTCGAGATGAAGTAACCCAAATGGTTTACGATAATAAGGAATTAATTTTTAATATTATGGTCAAAGAAAGCAATAGTTGGAAATTTATGGGAGAAATGATTTTTAATCGCAGTTATTTATCACCTGCTTGTGATCATGAATTGCACTTTCATCATCCAAAATTTAGACCTTAGATTATGAAATTGGGAAAGACATTTTAAATTCACAACCGATGATGTTTAATTTTTGATGATCATATATGTTATCAACAAATAACTCGCCATTCATTTTTTCCGTTAATATTTTTACGGTTGGAAGTCCCAAACCGGTACCCTTTTCATTTTTACTTCCGAGGGTGGTTGTCGCTTGATCGAATTTAAAAAGATGGGGAATTTTTTCTATTGGAATTCCCGGCCCCTGATCGATGACAGAGATGTAAATCAACTTGTGAGAGTTAAATACTTCAAGGATTATATTGCCCTCAGTAGGGGAAAATTTAATGGCGTTTGTAAGTAGATTGCCTAAAATTTGATTCTTAAATAAAAGTGGGTCAATTGTAATTGTTGAGTTGCGGGTTGTTTTATCGCGAATAGTGATGTTGATATTTTTTTCACTCGCTCGTTCTTGAAATGCTTCATAAGTTTCTTGCAGTAGGGGCAAGATGGAAACTTGTTCCTTTTTAATAATTATCTTGCCCGATCGTGCAGCATGCATTTCTTTCACTCTTTTTAATAAAACCGAAATGTTCTCAATATTGAGTTTTATTTTTTGCAACGATAAGTTTGTGAGTGTAGGCAACTCATCGGTACTTTTTAAAATTCTCTTTATGTGAGTGTCGATGATCATAAGTGGATTCGATAAATCATGACTCATTATTGAGAGCAAAGTGAGGTTATCTTTATTGGTTTCTTCAAGTTTTTGGTTGTTATATTTAAGTTCTAGTGTTTTTTGCTCAACCTCATCTTCCAATGATTTTTGGTATTTTTTGTTTTTTTGTTCAAAAATTAAAAGCGGTAAAATAATTGAAAGAACAATCGATAGAAAAAATGCAAATGAAAAGCCAAAGGCAGTGAGGGTTTCGAAAAGTGAAACTCCACGAATTATTTTATTTTTATCTATAATGTCTATAAAGGGATAATCGAGACAGTGTAAAGCAGTCATTAATAAGATGATTAAAAAACTTTTAGTGACAAATGTATGCTCTCTGTTTTTGTAGCTTGCATAGGCCATTTGAAAAATAGGAATGGATAAACCAATATCTAAAATCAATGCAGAATAAAAATATGGGTGGCTTAATGGATTAAATTTGTAGAGCAAAAGTGATGAGATAATTAATGGAGGATATATTTTTAAATAGAACTTTTCATTGAATTTGATATTGAGTGATGTCGCTAAAATTAGAGCAAGGTAAACAGAACTAAAATAATAAAGAGAGTGTCCAAGTAGTGTGATGGGACCAAAAGTGTTAGAAAGACCGTGGATAAAGAAATTTAAAAAGTTGAAAGTCCAAGAAATAAAAGCATAAAAAAAAAGCTTATTCTGATCATTTTTCCAAAACATAAAGGAAAAAATGGCATTGAAAATTAATAAAAAACTATAAATGATGATAATCGTATGTAGCCATACTGGCATAATTTTGACCCACTTTGTTTATATTTCACACAGTTTAATTTTCAAGTATTGAAAATTAAACATTACCAATGACTTGTATCCCTAGATTCACTTGAAAAGTGAATCGATTTAGGTATAAGTAGGATAATTGTACCTCTAGATAATCATTGTTTACAAGAAAAAGTTAATAGTTACTTGGATCCTTTAATTGAACCATCAAGTCTTTGGCGAGAGCATTTGAAACGATCAAATTTACGTGGCGATTTTTTTAAATGTTTGAGGTGGCTGAATTTAATAGATCTTCTTCTCCAGCGATTGAAATCGCTCGTTGGTAGTAGTTTGCGCATTGTCTTAATTATGTCATTTGGCCCGAGGTTAAAATTCGTAGCAATAACTTCAAAGGGAGTGCGGTCCTCCCAGCACATGCGGATAAATCTTTTGAGAGTTTCACTACTACTAGTTTCAATAAATTCTTCAATGTTATTTTTCATCAAAAATTCCTTTTGGTGAGATAGTTATCGATTCAATTTTCAATTGTTAAATTCAGAACAGTGATAAGCCGATTTTATAAGATTTCTTGAGTTATGACGATTCTGTCAGATGTTTGTCTCAGGTTATTGAGGGGAGCGGAATTGAATTATATTTAATATTTTTTAACTTCGATCTATGATGATTAGAGACTTAAGAAAAGAGTGAGAAAGGATGAGTAAATTAATCATATTAAGTATCGTTGGATCAGCTCTAAGTTCAGGTGATTTTTCTTATGCGGAAAAGCACCGAGCTTTTTTATCGCCCGACTTAAAATATCAGAAAATTGAAACGACTTATTTAGACAAGAATGGTGAACAGTTCGGCAGTTTACATTCGGATTTTTCAAAACATTCTTTTTTGCCCAATTACGAATTTAAAAATAGTAATATTGGGTTAGTGGAAAAAGTGCAAATTTCGGATGATAAAAAGAAATTACAAGTAGAGGTTTCCTTGAATGGAAAGTTTGAAAAATACTCCCTACCTGTGCAGGAAAATGCAGTAATGGGACAAGGTTTTCACAATTTTATACTTGAAAATCTTCAGACTCTTTTAATTAAACCCATTGAAGTAAAGTTCATTATTCCAAGAAAAAAAGATTTCTTTAATTTTGTTTTAAGAACAGAAAGGTTAGAAAAAAACAAAGTTTATATTTCTATGGTTCCAAGTAGTTTTATTTTAAAGGTTTTTTTAAAAAAATTAGTTGTCACATATGATCTAGATAGCAAACGACTTTTAAAGTTTGATGGATTAACTAATGTCGAAGATCAAAATGGTACGGCCCATGAAATGGTCATAAATTTTGATACGCAATTAATTAATTAGATATTTACGAACGAGGTTTTATGCGAGTATTAAGTTTCTTTTCATTTTTTGTTCTTATTTCAATGTTGATTGTTACGACATGGGCAAGCCTTCATGAAAGTGTTGTTGTTGGAGCTCAAAAGGTTTTCAGTGAGCCTTGGGCCGTTGCAACTTTGTTCGATGCCTATTTCGGATTTTTCTTTTTTATCGCATGGGTCTTTTATAAAGAAGTTCAATGGGGAGCGAGAGTTACTTGGGCTATTTTTATTCTATTGTTCGGTAATATTGCCATGGCGATTTATACGCTTTATGCCATTTGGAAATTAAAGAAAATTGTTCTTACAAAAAATAAAACTAACACTTCTGAGTCTGGGGGAGTTAAAGATTTACTTTCATTAAAACATGAAAATTAAGCAAGTTCTAATCAATGAACTTAAAAAAGGAGTTTCCGTACGAGATATCTCCCGCGCCATTTGTATGGGGTTTTTAATTGGCATTGGTCCGATTATGGGAATTACCACACTTATAAGCGCATTTGTCTCTTATCGATTTAATCTCAATCAGGTCATTGTTCAGTCCATTAATTATCTGGTTTATCCCTTGCAAATAATTTTTCTTCCAGTTTACTTTAAAGTCGTTACTTTTATTTTTCCCAATTTGTCTCCATTCCCTCCGGGGCAATTTGAGGTTGCAAAAATTATTTCTCTTTTTTCAGACAGTCCTTGGCTTTTTTTGAAGCAGTTTATGGGAATAGGCTTAGTGGCAATGCTTATTTGGTTGGTCATGAGTCTTATGTTTTACCGATTATTTTTAATAGTTATTCAAAAAGTTATTCATTATTTTAATCGAGATTCTCGGTGAAGTTTTTGATTGGGGTTGATATGAATTTAGAAGCCTATTTTGGGAGCATTTTAGTTGTTTTCATAATTTTTGCGTTGACCTATTTTATAGGTCGCTATTTTAAAAATTATGCAATTGTCGATTCCATTTGGGCCTATACTATTTTTATACAGACGCTATCTTACATTTTATTTGCTCATAAAAAGTCGACTTTGAATCTTTTTTATTTAGCGATGCTGGGGGCTTGGGCGATTCGATTGGGAACTTTTCTCATGATAAGAATTGTTAGAAAACATCCCGTTGTTGATTCTCGATATGTTCATCTGGAGAAAGCCTATGGTGATAATGCTAATTTAAGATTTGCATTATTTTTTGTCATTCAAGCTGTCGTCGTTTTATTAATGAGCTTCCCCTTTATATACTTTAGTAATCACGAAAGAGATTTAGAAATTGTCGATTATGTATTATTAAGTTTCTTTTCAATCTTTTTATTGATGGAAAGCTTGGCAGATCAACAGATGTCTGCCTTTAAAGCTAAGAGTGAAAATCAGAATAAAGTTTGTGATTTAGGACTTTGGTATTATTCTCGTCATCCGAATTATTTTTTTGAAAGTATGATTTGGTGGGTGTTTTTTGCTGCTTTTGCTCTCGAGGGAATGTGGTGGAGCATTTATTTACCTCTGATGATGCTTTGTTTATTATTAAAAGTAAGTGGTGTACCTTTGTCTGAAGAGCAGGCGATTTTAAAGCGAGGAAAAATTTATGCTGACTATCAAAGAAGAACATCATACTTTATCCCATGGTTTAAAAGTAAAAAATAGTAGGAGTTTTGCGTTGTGGATAATGTTAAATTAGTGAGACCGAAAATTCTGGCAGCCAGTCACATATTAGTCAGACAAGAGTTTGAAGCGCGCGATTTGTTAAAAAAATTAGAGGCAGGCGTGAGTTTTGAATCACTCGCAAGAGATTTTTCAGAGTGTTCGAGTGCAAAGCATGATGGGTACTTGGGGCTTTTTAATCCAAAGCAAATGGTTCCTGAGTTTGTGAGGGCACTTTTGCTCCTGAAAGAAGGTGAAATAACCCTTAAACCTGTAAAATCTCAATTTGGATACCATCTCATTCGGCGCGAGAAGCCCTAGACATTAACAGTACATTTCAAGCACCTGATGCTTTCTTTGATATAATTCCTTAAAAGGAAAAATCATGCCTCAATACCCTATTGAATTTAAAGCTAATACGGCGCTAACGTCAGGAATAAATAATCCATGGAGTACTCAATCTCAAGGTTTTCCCCCCCTATCATTAGATATACCTCAAGCATTTGAAGGAAAAGGTAATGGCCTTTCTCCCGAGGATTTATATTTACTAGCAATAACTAATTGTTTTGCAGCAACCTTTAAGTATGCTGCTGAAAAATCAAAATTAGCATTTGATAAAATGGAAATTGATTCCACTCTTGAAGTGAATTTTAACACCGAAAAAAAGTTGGTTATGGATAAAGTTATTCTGCAAATCTCTATTTTTGGAATTAACGATCGTGGAAGGGCGGAGAGGTTGCTTGCAAAAATTGAAGGTCAATGTTTGATTTTAAACTCAGTTCAAACACAGATAATTTTTAATTATTTATTTTTATGATAAGTATGGAGCTCGTTCATTTAATATTATCTTCGATGCTTGTCAGTTTAATTTGGCTGATACAAATTTTGCATTATCCATCTTTTAAATTTGTCGATAAAATGTCCTTTTCTGAATTTCACAAGTTTCATACTCAAAGGATTTCTTATCTTGTAATCCCGCTTATGTTAGGGGAGTTCATTACAGGGTTATGGCTAATGATGAGTCAGCTTGATCAAGAAATTAAATATGATCAATGGAATTATGTTTGGAATTTTTTAAGTATCCTTTTCATATGGCTTGCAACTTTAACTTTGTCGATACCGGAGCATCACAAATTGTCTAAAACTAAAAATGATAAATCAATTCAAAAATTAGTGACTACCAATTGGGTGAGAACAATAGTTTGGAGTTGGAAATTAGTCGGACTAACTTGGAGTTTTGGAAATGCTTAGTAAATGGTTTAAAAACTTAGTGATAGCGCAGAGCTTTGGAAAGTCCATTTTTTATGAGTCGGAGTACCAAGCATTAATGGGCATTAATAAATTATTTCCCATATTGCTAACACCCCCTGATGACAAAATTGATCCTGAAAAGGAAAAATACATACAATCGAAAGTGCTGGAACTTTTTGAACAAGATGCTTTGAATATGGAAAGAGGTCTATACTCAAAAAAAGTATTATTGCCAAACTTTAAAGAAAATCATTTAAAGCAATTTGTTAAAATATCATTAGATTCTCTGCGTATTTCCCGAAGAAGGAAATTAAATGTTGTGAATGATTTGTCAGGCGATGTTGAACAACCGGCTTACCTGAAGAGAAATTATCATTTTCAAACTGATGGATATTTTTCAAAGTTATCTGCAGAAATATATCACCATCAAGTAGAGATTTTATTTAAGGGGACAGCTCGCGCGATGAGGCGAATGTTACTCGGCATGATTAAGGCTAAATTTCCTGACAAGAAGTTTATTAAAGTTTTGGAGGTGGGTGCAGGAAATGGTTTCTCAAGTTTAGATTTTATCAATGAGCTAAATTATGATGAGTATGTGTTAACCGATGCCTCTCATTTTTATGTGCAAAATGCTCAAAGTCATATTTCAAACAGTCGGGTTCAATTTTTTACTTGCAGGGCAGAAGAACTTCCTTTTTTAAATGATCAATTTGACTTAGTCATATCTGTTTATTTGTTTCATGAGATACCTCGAAAATTGCGACAAACTATTTTGCAAGAATGGCATAGGGTACTTAAAGTTGACGGTGTGTTGGCAATTAGCGACTCGATTCAATTTAATGACGATGAAGCCTTTAATGAAGTGATAGAAAAATTCCCACTCAATTATCACGAACCATACTATTTAGATTATGCACGATGGGACATTGATGTCAGTTTAAATGAAAATGGTTTTAATCAAATTGATAAAAGTGTACATTTGTTAAGTAAGTATTGGATCGCTCAAAAAAAATGAGTTGTTATACTCCACACAGTTTAATTTTCAAGTATTGATAATTAAAAATGACCAATGACTTGTATGCCTAGATTCAGCTTTTCAAGTGAATCGTTTTCGCCGTCCCATTTTCGAGTTCGTCAATGAAAATTTCAAAGTGTTGATCAAAAATAAATATCAATCATTACATTTTAACAAAATTTAACTGTGTGGAGTATAGAATTCACCGAGGTCAGTAGTGTGTATTACAAAAAAGATAAGTCTTTAAAGTAAGGTCTATTCAATCTTTTTCTTTGAAATACTTGCAATTGACTTGCAAAAATTGTTTAAGTTCCAATAAGATAGTATCGTTTGAATTCTAATGGAGATATACAAAGGAGAATTTTATGTTGAAGCTATGTTTGATTTTGATTCTGTCATTTTTACAAACAGCATTGTTGGCGAAAGCGAACCTCCACTCACATGAACATGGAAATTTAAAACTTGAAATTGCTGTTGAGAAAGACACGCTTGTTCTTATGATCGATGGCCCAGCAGATTCGATCTTGGGTTTTGAACATCAGCCAAAAACTGCTAAGGAAAAAAAGATTTATTACGAAGCTCAAAGTCTATGGAAAAATAAGTATGCTTCACTTTTTATAGTTGATGAAAAAATTAGTTGTCAAGCTGTGACTAATGAATTTGATTTAGTGACAGAAGAGGGTAGTAAGCATGCAGAGATTGAAGCAAAGCTTGAATTGAAATGCTCAAAAAATTTAATGGGAGAAAAAATTAAAATTGCCTTAATTAAAAACTTTAAGAAAATAGAGCGATTAAGCGTGGAACTTGTTGGAAGTCAAAGTAAGAAAATTGTTGAAAAGAAGTCTGAGTTTGAGCTCGCTCTTTAATCTACTTCTCTAGGATAAATCATGAAAATGAAAGAAGCAGAAAGTATGGCAATTAAAATTGAAAAATTACATTTTTCTTACGATAGTAAAAATCCAGTATTAAACATCGATGAATTAAATTTGCGTGCTGGAGAAAAAGTATTTATCTATGGCCCATCTGGTTATGGTAAAAGTACTTTGCTAAATTTAATTTCAGGGGTGATTCCCGCTTTTTCAGGAAATATTGAAGTCTTAGGAAAAAAACTATTAGAATTATCAAACTCGGAAAGAGATTTATTAAGAGGCAGTGAAATTGGATATATTTTTCAAATGTTTAATTTAATCCCCTATTTAAATGTTGAAGAAAATATTCAGTTATCCTTTAAAATCAACCCGGATCGCGTTCGCGGTCTGGATGTGCAAAAACAAGTGAATGATCTAATCGTCGCATTAAATTTATCCGAGCACAGATTTAAAAAAACTTATCATTTATCAATCGGTCAGCAACAAAGGGTCGCGCAAGCTAGGGCACTCGTCGGACAACCTTCACTTATTATAGCCGATGAACCAACTAGTTCACTTGATGCTAACAATTCACAAGAGTTTATGCAGTTACTCATTAATGAATGGGAGAAAAGAAAATTTACTTTAGTTTTTGTATCTCACGATGAAAGATTAAAAAAATATTTTGATCGTTCTATCTCTTTGCCCGAGATAAATAAAATTTAAATGACTTAATACGAGGCTTTCATGATACATTTCTTAACTTTAAAATCCATGGCCAATAGAAAATTCACCAGTTTTCTTTGTGTGCTTTCAATAGCCTTATCAGTTACATTATTTCTCGGAGTAGAGAGAATGAGAGAAGGGGCTAAGGATGGGTTTACGAATACCATTTCTGGCGTTGATCTTATTGTCGGTGCGAAAGGTGGAGCATTACAGTTACTTCTTTATACTGTATTTCATTTAGGAAGTGCTGTGAATAATGTTCGAATGAGCACTTATAACGAAATAAAATCTCATCGATCTGTAGAATGGGCCATACCAATATCTTTAGGAGATAATTATCGTGGTCACCGAGTTATTGCCACGGATGAAAATTTTTTTCTTCATTATCAATTTAGAGGTGATCAAAAGATTAAGTTTGCTGATGGAACGATGCCACTTAATATTTTTGATGTTGTATTAGGCAGTGCTGTTGCAAATAAACTTAAGCATCGCTTAGGTGATCCTATTAGTTTGACTCATGGAACGAATGAAAGTTCATTGTATCAACATGAGAAAACACCTTTTAAGGTTGTAGGAATGCTTGCCCCAACTTCCACACCGATTGATAATGCTGTCATCATAAATTTATATGGAATGGAAGCTATGCATGTTGGCTGGGAGTCCGGTGTTCCAACTGGTGACGTGATTGATCCAACTCGCTATCAAAAAGAAAATTTAGAAATTAATCAGATTACCTCTTTCATGCTTAAACTTAAATCTAGAATTGCTGTGCTTAAAATGAGACGAACGATTGATACATTTGAAGCAGAACCTGTAATGGCCATCATTCCAGGCATGGCCCTTTCTGAAATGTGGCAAACCTTAGGAGCCATTGAAAAGATCTTGTTTTTAATTAGTGGTTGCGTTTTAATTGTCGGTCTGGTGAGTATTGTTATTTCACTTTATACCTCAATAAATGAACGTCGTAGAGAAATGGCTATTTTTAGATCACTAGGGGCAAAATCTCAATCGATTCTTGCCTTGATAGTTTATGAAGCAATGATACTCGTTTCATCTGGTATTATTTTAGGGGTTACGCTTCTCTATACTGCGATCTTTGCACTTAAGCCTTTGCTTGAAAGTCGATTTTCTATTTATCTTGAAAATACATTCTTAACTTCAACGGAGTGGGGGATGTTACTTTTTATTTTTATCTTTGGGGTATTGGCAGGCTTGATACCAGGTGTTAAGGCCATGCAGCGTACGCTACAAGATGGATTGATCATTAAGAATTAAGATGTTCAGTAAAAATTTTTTCAGTGATGGCCCAGAATTTATCTTTTTTTCGAGCTATGATAAATGAAGGCATGCGAAAGTCATTTTTAGATTGAAGTAGATGTCTAATGCTAAAATGACTAGAAAGTTGTTCTGGTTTTTTGGCATGATAACGGACGAAGTTGATCATAAATTTTTTTTCCGATGAAAAGTGATTAAAGAAATAAAATTCAGAGAGATGGTTTGAATCAAGATCAAAATACTTTATTTCTAAAAATTCATTTCCTTTACGATCCTTTTTTATTTCGAAAATCATTTGATCGGGGATGAGCACATGAGCTTCTTTTGAGAGCTTTGCTTCTTTGAGTGCTTTGTCTGCATCGATTAATTCTAAATCACAGTGACTACATTTTCTTGCGGCAATATCGTTTTGATGCTGACATGAAGGGCAAAGCTTATAGCGAAATCTATAACCACATGCGCACTTTCTTCCATAGTGCTCGAGGATTTCTCCTTCGGAGTCTTTAATTCCCCAAAAAAAGTTTTCTTCATTACATTCAGGGCAAAGGATACTTACAATTGTAGAATCTTTGTTAGGTTTTTTTTCTGCAATATCTGGAGTGTAAATATCATGTCCCATACCTGTATAGTCGAGAATGAAACACTCTTTTTTTTGAGAATCAAGGCGTAGTCCACGTCCAATAATTTGTTGATATAATCCATTAGATTCTGTTGGGCGCATTATTGCAATTACATCAACGTGAGGGGCATCAAAACCAGTTGTTAATACAGACACATTGACGAGATAGAGAATTTCTTTGTTTTTAAATCGCTGTACTGTTTGCTCTCTTTCTTCTATTTGTGTATCGCCAATAATGAGTGCTGATTGATTAGGGGGCAAGTAACTAAGAACTTCTTGTGCGTGTGCAATATTGGCGCAAAATATCATGATGCCGCGTCTTTGAAATTTTTCACTAATATCAATAATGTTTTTGACAATGAGAGGTGTTAGACGCTTTTGATTTTTTAATAGCTCCTCCACTTCAAAACTAGTGTACATTCTCCCTTTTTGCGTGAGCTCAGAAAAGTCATAGCAAGTTATGGGAATATCAATTTTCACAGGAGGAGTTAAAAATTTATTTTTAATCATATAAGAGAGAGGGAGTTCATAAATGCATTTGTTCCAAAACTTATCAGCTTTTCCAACTTCCTCTCCTTTAGAATTATATTTATAAATCCAACCATGTTGCAGTCTGAAGGGGGTCGCTGTTAATCCTAAGATCTTTAAATTTGCTTGATTCGCTCGAAGTTTGTGTATGACTTGCTGATACTGCGTTTCGAGGTCTTCATCTAAACGATGGCACTCATCTATAATTAGTAATGTGAAATTATCAAAGAAATTTTCCGGAGCTCTTGCTACAGATTGAATACTTCCAAAGATAATTTTTTCATTAAAACTCTTTTGCTTCAAACTTGCGGAGAAAATGCCCGCTTTAAGTTGCATTGAAATAAACTTCTGATGATTTTGTTCCACGAGCTCTTTTACATGGGCAAGAATTAAAACTCGTCCTCGGGCAAGCGAGGCAATTTTCGCAATGACAATACTTTTGCCAGCTCCCGTTGGAAGTACTACGACTGCTGGATCATTGCAAACTTTAAAGTGATCGATGCACTTTGTGACGGCTTCCTCTTGATAAGGTCTAAGTTTTATTGTGAGCGAGTCTTGTTTCATTTGTATTGTCTAAAGCTTGATCTTTTTCGTGGGATAAATATCAATGTTAAAACAAATTGATTTTTATCTAAAACATGACAAAAGTCATTAAATAAATTCTTACTAAAATTCATAAGTTTAAATTTAAAACTCAATATAACTTAAATTAATCCGATACATTTCTATACTTATCTATGGAGAGTCCTCATGCATTTTCGTCATCTCTTTCGCGATCCAACTACTTACAAAACTTTGGGAATTAATTTATTGGGAATGATTCCATTTATATTGGCCATTCATTTTTTCATCATGCCTAGATTTGAAGAGAACTATTTTACAAATCGGAAAAATAAAGTTCAAGCAACGGTCGAAGCAGTGTTTAATATTCTTAAGAATCACCATGATAGATTTGTGGCAGGGGAGTTAACAGAAGAACAAGCTAAGCTAATGAGTAAGCAGTTAATTTCAAAGCTAAGATATGAAGAAAAAGAGTACTACTGGATCCACGATTTAAATAATAAAATGATCATGCATCCGATCAAGCCAGAGTTAGATGGTAAAGATATTTCTGACATGAAGGATCCCAAGGGAACCTTTCTATTTCTAGAAATGAATAAAGTAGTAAAGGAATCCAATGATGGTTTTGTCAATTATATGTGGCCTAAGCCTGGGGCACTAGCTCCAGTTGAGAAGACTTCATTTGTTAAATTATTTAAGCCCTGGGGATGGGTTTTGGGTAATGGAGTTTATATCGACGATGTTCAAAAGTCAGTCCATGATTTTAAATGGAAACTATATTTAATTTTTTCTATTGCACTTATCTTCTCACTGTTTTTTGCCATGCTTTCTTCAATTTATCAGTCATTACAATTTCAGAAAATAAATAATGTAGTTCAATTAAAGGAGCAAGCTGAGAAAGCTTTGCTTGAAGCAGAACTCGAAAAAAGTAAAGCCTTAGAGTTAAAGCAATTTGCAGAATCAGAAAGGATAAAAGCAGAAAAGTATGCAAGTGATGCGCTTGTCTCGATGAAAAATGCAGAAATTGAAAAAAGTAAAGCTGATGAAGCCTTAGCTATGGTTTCAATTGAAAAACAAAAATCAGAAGAAATGATGTTAAAAGAAAGAGAAGTTGCCCAAGTTTTAAAAGTAAGCGTAGCTAAAATATTAGATATTATTCACGCTTGTGAAAATGGAGATTTAACTCAACAAATAAATCACGAGTTTGAAGGTGATATTGCTAATTTGGCCAATGGGCTAAATAACTTTATTGGAAAAATATCAACAGAACTTAAGAATATAGAATCTGTTTCATATGAACTTGATGAAAAATCGAATGAACTTAATACTAAATCGATATCTCTTAGCCAAAATTCAGAAAAAACAAATGAATTGTCTGTGCAAATGAAATCAAAATCTTCTGACTTGATAGCTAATATTAAAAATTTAAATCATATGGTCGTTGAGTTAAAACAAGCTATCGCAGAAATTTCAAAACAGGCGATTTCGACAAATAATTTTTCAAGTGAAGCTGAAAGTCATACAAAAGAAGTTCAATCGATTGGGTTAAAGCTAGAAGAAAACTCAAAAGAAATTTTTCAGTTTATTTCAATAATAACTTCTATTGCAAGACAAACAAATCTTTTAGCTCTCAACGCGACAATAGAAGCAGCGAGAGCCGGTGATGCAGGGAAAGGCTTTGCCGTAGTTGCCAATGAAGTGAAAGAGTTGGCCCATCAATCAGGAAGGGCTGCCGAGGAAATTACACAAAAAGTACAGAATATAGAGCATAATACAAGAAATTTAGTTAGTGCAATTTCAAACGTTATTTCGTTGATTGAGTCAATCAATCATGCTTCAAAAATTGTTGCAAGTGCAACTGAAGAGCAATTTGCCACAACAGATGAATTTGCTAAATTAGTTTCAATCTCTGTTGCAGATGTTATGCAAATTGGAGAAGGGATAAGTAAAACTCAAGAGTCGGCCTTATTTACGACACAAATGGCATTTTTAAATATTGAGCTTTCGAAAAATGTTGGACAGAGTAGTTTTCATATTAAAAAAATGGTATCGAATTTTAAATTGCAGGCAAATGTCAAAGATTTTAAGATTGCCTCTTAATTCTGTTTCTTTAAGAAATTTAATTTTCTAGAAATTAAAGTTATTTTAATAATCAATTTATTTCAATTCTCCAGTCTTTGAATTGCTGAAGAGCTGTTGAGCGGTTCAAGTATGATGTTCGTTTTATCCATAGTCTTCGCTTTAAAATAAATCAACGCTGGTATACCTTGCAAGTATATAATTGCTTTGCTTAAATTATAGTTGAATCATTTACACCTTCATCGGTTAACTTGAAAGCGGAATTTAGGTTTGCTGTTTTTTGGCAGTTTTAAATTTTTAATATTAGAAAAGTAAATTGTGAAGAGTGTGAAGAGTATAAAGAGTATAAAGACTAATAAAGTATTAATTATCCTTTAATGTAAGGGAGCTAGATATGTTTAAAGTGTGTTGCTACACCGTGATCACATTTTTTTTGAGTCTAAATAATTCATCTGCTAATGAAATGAAGCTTACGGAGTTGATCAAGATAGCAGAGGATAGAAATGAGCTATTGCTTATGCAAAAAGAAAAGAACAATCAGGTTAGCATTGAAAAAAATTTGATCAAAGCGAAGCTGTATCCAACATTAAATTTTCAATTAAATGCATTGAGAAATAAGGACGCGGTATTTTCAGGTTCTGCAAGAATGGGAGGAGATGCTTATAATTTTTATCAGAGTCAATTAAGATTGGTACAAAATCTCTATGTTTATGGTTCACTTTCTTCCTTAGAGCTAAATAATATTCAGGAAAAGAATGAAATAATTAACTATGAAATGAGTAAAAAACAAATTAAGCACAATTTAATTACTGCTTTTTATCAATATATTTTAAATCGAAATATTAAAAATCACTTAGAGAAATCGAGAGCGATTATGGCCCAGTCATTAAAAGCGGCAGAAGATCGATATCAAACAGGACGTGGGCAATTACTAGATGTACTGCAAATCAAAACAGAGTATGAGTTGATTAACCCAGAGTTAGTGAGTTCACAGAAGGCCATTGATCAAGCTCTCTCTAAAGTTAATTATTATTTATCTAATACTATTGATGATCAGATTCAATTTGTTGGCGATTTAAAACTTATTAAATTTAACGATGTAATAAATCTGCTCAAAAATAATCACTCAGTAGTCCTTGAACAGGAAGCATTGGATTTAAAATTTAAATCGCTTCAATTGCAAAATGAAGTGGAACAATCATCTGACTACCCAAGCTTAAAGTTAGTTGGAGACTATTTGTTTAATAATTATAAGAAATCCGATTTATTTTCTGATCCATCTCACTCGTGGGCCATTTCTCTGCAGCTTTCAATCCCCCTTTTTAGTGGGTTTTCCAGTCACTTTACTCAAAAAAGATTTTTATCTGAAAAAAGTCAACTTCAATATTACAAAAGGGACTTGGAAAAATCTCTCGCTCTTAATCAAATTCAGTCAGAGAAAAACATCGAAGCAACCGAGGCATCATTGAAATCAGCTTTATCGGCTTTGAGCTTAGCCGAGAAATCTCAAGTTGAAGCATTGAAAAATTACAAGTTGGCTACGATCGATTTACTTCAATATCTAAAAGTTGAACAGTCACTTTTACAAGCACAAAAAAATATTGAGATACTTAAACATCAAAGCATAATGCATCTAGTGGATTATTTTTATCACTCTGGTTTTTCAATTGATGAACTAGTTAAAAAATTGGAGTAGTTTTGGTATGAGGAAAATATTCTTTTTTACTATTTTTTACATGATGAATGCATGGTCTATGGAAAATGAATTCAAGAAATTTAGACTTAAATTAAATGAACCTGATAAGAATCAAATGCTTCAAGAGGGTTCTGCTCCTTTACGTGAATTTTTAATCTATTTTTTTGCCAGTGATTTAAATTTTACCCCCCATAGTACATTAAATCAGACTAAAGCTTTTGTGGCATCACTACCAGGTCTTGGACTCTTAACAAGGTATGAATATTCAATCCAGAATGTTCAACTTTCATTTTTATCTGGAGCTGAGTTTGTAAGTTATAATCGTTTGGGCTCAATTGGTGATCTGAGTTATGAACAGAGTTTGTATTGGGTCAAGTCGCCTTTTTTATTAAATTATTCATGGAAAAATGGTTTGATACCTGCTTTTGTTTTTGATGTTGGAGCTGGTGCGGCCATGAATATTGCTCAATTGAGTCAGTCGAGTTTATCTGATTCAAAATTGTTTTTAGGTTGGAGCTTGGAAGCTTATGCATCAATGCACTTCAATTGCCATTTAATATTTAAACAAAACAATGTGAAACTTCTAGCAAAAATAGGTTACGGTCTTGGAAAGTTATCAAGTTATGGTTTTTCACATTTACAAGGTGCATTTGGAATAGTGAAGACTTGGTAGTTGTTTATAAGTGAAGAGTTTATGTATTGAGGAGAGAAGTCATGTCCTTACCAAAAATTTCCATTTCTCGACCAGTTTTTGCTTGGATGTTAATGATTGCATTAATGTTGTTTGGGTGGATATGTTTTAAACAAATGGGAATTTCACAACTACCAGACGTTGATTTCCCTGTGGTCACAGTAAATTTAAGTTTAGATAATGCGACTCCAGAAGTGATGGAAAATGATGTTATAGATCCTGTTGAAGATGCAGTGATGGGTATCGAGGGGATAAGAAACGTCAGTTCAATTGCTACTCAGGGGGCCGCTACGGTAACGGTTGAGTTTGAACTCAATCGCAATATTGATGTTGCTCTTCAAGAGGTACAAACCAGAATTTCACAAGTGGCAAGAAGGCTGCCTACTCAGCTAGATCCTCCCGTCGTCTCTAAAACAAATCCAGAAGATCAACCTATTTTATGGCTGATGTTGACAGCCGATGAGCAAGTTCCACTTAAAGATGTCATGAATTATGCACGTAACGTTCTTAAGAATAACTTTTCGACGATCGGTGGAGTAGGAGGTGTACAGTTTTCAGGTTATGTAGATCCCGCTTTGAGAGTTTGGATGGATCGCCAAAAAATGCAAAAGTTTTACTTAACCCCCGATGATTTAATTAATGCTATAGCGACAGAGCAAGTGGAGCAGCCTGCGGGAAGAATTGAAAATGATCGCAACGAAACCAATGTTAGAATGTTGGGTGAAGCTAAGAATCCGGAAGATTTTTCTCGAATTCAAATCCTAAGTCGTGGAGGGGCGCCCAACTTTTTAAGGTTAAACTTGGGTGATGTTACAAAGGTAGAAGAGGGTTTATCTGAAATAAGATCTCTTTCTCGTTTTAACGGAAAGTCGGCAGTTGGGCTCGGAATAGTTAAGCAAAGAGGCTCAAATGCGGTGAGTATTTCAAAGCAAATTTACAAGAAAGTCGAAGAAGTTAAGAAAATTTTACCATCTGGGATGCAGTTATCAATTCAACTCGATTCAACAAAACATATTAAAGAGTCTGTTGATGAATTAAACTTTACCTTGCTTATGTCAGCGATATTAACTTCAATAGTTTGTTTTTTCTTTTTAGGTTCAGTTGGATCAACGATCAATGTGTTGTTTTCAATTCCAACTTCAATTCTTGGCTCATTTATCTTTCTCAAATTTTTTGGATTTACATTAAATACATTTACCTTACTTGGTCTTTCCCTTGCAATAGGCATTGTCGTAGATGATGCCATCATGATGTTGGAAAATATTGTTCGTCATTACGAAATGGGAAAAAGTAAGATTAAAGCAGCAATTGATGGAGCTGAGGAAATAACTTTTGCAGCGATTGCGGCAACCGTTGCTATTGCTGCCATATTTATACCTGTAATTTTTATGGAAGGTATTATCGGTAAGTTTTTTTATCAGTTTGGAATCACGGTCACAGTTGCAGTTTTCTTATCATTGTTAGAAGCACTAACATTAACTCCTATGAGATGTGCAGAAATGGGAGGTGAGTTATCTCCTAAGAAAAATCCCAATAAGTTTTTTTTAACAATAGAGCACTGGCTCGAAAAACTCAGTGATCTTTATCGACAGTCATTAGTTCTCGCTTTAAAAAATAAAATGGCAGTCGTTATTTTCGCTTCATGCTTGTTTTTTTTGAGCCTTTTTAGTCTCATCCCACTCAATAAAGAACTGATGCCAAATCAAGATACCTCACTATTTATTCTCTATGTTCGAACCAAAGTGGATTCTTCTTTGTCATATACAAATAGCAAAGTTATCGAAGTGGAAAAAATATTAAAGGAATTTAAGCAGATCAAAGATGTATATTCATCAATTGGAGGGATTGGTGGACAAGACATTGTTAATGTTGCCACGATTTATATTTCATTAGTAGATAAGCATGAGCGTACTTTAAATCAAAAAGAAATGATGGACTTATTAACGTTGGAATTGAGTCAGAAGGTCGAAGGATTGGAAGTTTTTGCTCAAGACTTGTCATTGAGTGGTTTTAGTTCCTCGCGTGGATATCCAATTGAGTTTACCTTGCAGGGGGGGCAGTGGAGGGACTTGGTTTCTCATGCAGGCAGGTTAAAGAATGAACTGAGTAAAGCTCAAATCTTGTCAGATTTAAATACTGATTATCAAGGAGAAGTGCCACAAATAGAAATTACACCTCTTCGAGATAAAACATCTGAGCGTGGGGTCTCAATTGCTTCAATGAGTTCAAGTTTAAGCTCATTTATTGGTGGCAGTGCCTTTGGCTCGGGAACTCAATATCCCAAAAATGGACATCGCTATGACATTTTACTTCGATCGGAACAAGAATTTTATTCGGACGAGAAAAATTTGAGCTCTGTACTCCTTCGTAATAATCGAGGTATTAATAACGACCTGATTCCATTAAATGAAATCGCCACCATAAGCGAAGGGAAGACTCTGCAAACAATTACTCGACTTAATAGGGAGAGAACAATTCCTTTTTACGCCAATGTTAAGACTGGAGAATCGCAACAAGATGTATTAAACCAAGTTGAAAAAATAAGTCGCAAAATCCTACCAGGCAATATGAAAATTAATTTTACGGGTGGGGCTGCAACATTTAAGGAGTCATTTTCAGGTTTAATATTTGCATTGCTATTAGGTGTTGTTGTAGCTTACATGATTCTTGCAACACAGTTCAATAGTTTTATTCATCCTTTAACTGTCTTGCTAGCTTTGCCCTTTTCCTTGACTGGAGCTTTGGTTTTTTTACTCTTGACTGGCAATAGTATCAATCTTTTTAGTATGATTGGATTAATTTTGCTGATGGGGATTGTGAAAAAAAATTCTATCTTATTAGTCGATTTTACCAATGAAGTAAGGAGAAAAGGAGAGTCTGTTGAAAGTGCAATTTTAATTGCTTGTCCTGTTAGACTTAGACCTATTCTTATGACTTCTATCGCTTGCATTGCGGGGGCGATTCCTGCGGCAATATCCTTTGGCCCTGGTTCAGAAGCAAGGGAGCCTATGGCTTGGGCAATAATTGGCGGAGTCATTTTTTCTACTTTTCTTACTCTTTATATTGTTCCTTGTGCTTATAGTTTATTGTCTGTTTTTGAACGAAATCGTCGCATGGAGGATTTCGAATGAATTTATCTCGACTATCCATCAAACGGCCGGTTTTTGCATGGATGATCATGGCGTTTCTTTTGATCTTTGGTACTTTGGCATATATGAGAACGGGAGTGAGCCTTCTACCTGATGTTGATTTTCCCATCGTCAATATATCACTTTCTCTAAATGGTGCAGCTCCTGAAGTCATGGAAAATCAAGTGGTCGATCTAATTGAAGATGCCGTGATGCAGATAGATGGTATTCGCTCTGTGAGCTCAAACTCAAAGCAAACGAGCGCCAATATTTCAATCGAGTTTGAAGTGAATAAATCGATTGATCTTGCAGTTCAAGAAGTTCAATCAAGAATTTATGCTATTAAAAAAAATCTTCCTGAAAACTTAGATCCTCCCTCTATTCGTAAAATGAATCCAGAGGATCAACCAATTATTTGGATAGTACTCTCTGGATCTAATGGAGTTGAATCGAAGGAGTTAATGGATTATGCCAAGAATAAATTGGCCAATCAGTTTGCCATGGTATCGGGGGTTGCAGATGTTATTCTTGGTGGTTATGTAGATCCTAGTTTAAGAATTTACCCCGATATTGATAAGCTCAATAAATTTGAAATGACAGTCGCTGATTTAATAAAGTCACTACAAAATGAACATGTAGAATTTCCTTTGGGGAAAATTGAGAAAGTGGATCGTGAAATTCCTGTAAGAATTTTAGGCCAAGCGATGAGTGTGGAAGAGTTTAAAAATTTGCCACTTCAGTTTCGGGGCCAAAAATCAAATTATAAAAAAATAATGCTTAAAGATGTTGCTAGGGTCGAAGATGGAACGCTCGATATAAGACGGATGGCGAGGTTTAATGGAAAAGTAGCACTGGGAATTGGGATTTTAAAGCAACATGGCTCCAATGCAGTTGAAGTTTCTAAAAGGGTTAGAGCGAGATTGGATGAAGTTCAAAAAAAATTACCAGAGAATTATCAACTAACCTTAAGAATGGATTCTACTAAAAATATTTCTGAGTCAGTTGATGAAATGCTTTTTACTATGTTGCTTTCCATCGTATTTACTTCTGTAGTTTGTTATTTATTTTTGGGGAGTTTTTCTTCAACGATAAATGTTTTTTTGGCCATTCCTACCTCAATTATTGGCACATTCATTGGTATCTATTTTTTTGGCTTTACTTTAAATACATTTACCATTCTGGGACTGTCACTTGCAATCGGTCTAGTGGTGGATGATGCGATTATGATGCTTGAGAATATTATGCGCTATTTTGAAATGGGCCATAATCGAGTAAAGGCTTCACTTTTAGGTTCAGAAGAAATTACATTTGCGGCTATTGCAGCGACAATAGCTATTGTCGCCATATTTTTGCCCGTTGTATTTATGAAAGGGGTAATCGGTAAATACTTTTTTCAGTACGGGATCACTGTAACCTTTGCAGTCTTACTATCTCTTCTCGAGGCACTAACTTTGACACCAATGAGGTCATCGCATTTTTTAGAAAAATCTAAGGATAATCGATTTACAATTATGTTAAATAATTTTTTTGCGAGACTCATGAATCTTTATGCAAAAATTCTTACAAAAGCACTTAACTATAAATACTTAACACTTGTATTTGCATTTGCAATTTTCGGAGCAAGTTTAGCCTTGATAAAAAAAATTCCAACTGAAATGCTTCCGGCTCAAGATACATCGATGTTTCTTTTGAGGATTAAGGCACCTGTTGGCGCATCATTACCATTCACTCAAGAGAAATTTTTATTGATTGAAAACTACTTAAATCAGATGAAAGAAGTAAGTGGCTTATATGCTTCAATCGGTGGATTTGGTGGCGATCAAGTTAATGAAGGTGTGATAATGGTATCTTTAGTTGAGAAAGATAAAAGAAAATTATCTCAAAAAGATATTATGAATAAAATTAGAGATGAATTCAAAGGAAAGATTAAAGGAGTTCAAGTTATCCCTCAAGATACTTCACTAAGAGGATTCAGTTCCTCGCGTGGTTTCCCTATAGAGTTTAGTATAGTAGGCCCTGATTTTAAAGTTTTAAGAAAGCTCGCTGAAAATTTCATGGATGATTTAAACAAGTCGAATATTGTAACGGATTTAAATTCTGACATTAGAAAAGGGCTAAAAGAGTTTCATCTCATTCCAAATCGCGAAAAAGCAGCACTTTTTGGCGTCAATATTAAATCAATTGCCCAAACCTTAAACGCAATGATTAGTGGAGTAAATTTAGGTGGAAATTATAAGTTCAATAATAATGGTCAGCGCTATGATATTTTTATTCGTTTATTAAAAGAGGATAGAGAGACGATTGAAGAAGTTAAGAAAATTAAAGTGAGAAATAATAGAGGTGAATTAATATCAATTCATCAATTAATTGATATTAGAGAAGAGGACGCTTTACAAACTATTACTAGACTTAATAGAGAACGGGCAATAGGTGTTTTTGGCAATATAGTGAAGGGGCAATCACAAAATGATGCCTTAAAATTTATTCAAGATAAAGCGAGTAAAGAATTTCCATCTGGGTACAAGATTGTCTTGTCGGGATCTGCTCAAAGTTTTAAAGAGTCATTTAAGAGTTTGTTTTTTGCTCTACTCCTCGGAATTCTCGTTTCCTATATGGTTCTTGCATCCCAATTCAATAGTCTATTACACCCTGTAAGTATTTTAATTGCACTTCCATTTAGTATCACTGGTGCCTTGATGGGACTTTTCATTTTTAGTCAATCCATTAATATTTTTTCTTTTATTGGAATCATTTTATTGATGGGGATAGCTAAAAAGAATTCTATTCTTCTTGTTGAATTTACTAATCAACAAAGAAAGAATTTTACTTCAGTAACAAGTGCTATTTTATATGCTTGCCCAATTAGATTGAGACCCATTTTAATGACTTCCACAGCGGCTATTGCGGGAGCTCTTCCAGCCGCTATCTCTCTAGGCCCTGGAGCTGAGACGCGGGTGCCCATGGCCATTGCCATTATAGGAGGAATCATCGTCTCGACATGTTTTACTTTGTTAGTTGTTCCTTGTCTCTATGCTGTGTTAATAAAATGGGAAAGGAAAGAAATAACTTCTTATCAATCAATTGAGTAATAAAATATAAAAGAGGTCATAACATGAAAATTAATTTGTTGATGTGGATTCTTTTTATACCAATCATTTCTTCATGCGCCAAAGACATGAATAATCAAGACTATCAAAAAATTCAACTAGAAGAAATGTCTGCTCGAATGAACGAGCTGAGTGGAGAATATAGTGGAAAGTTATTTTCTAGTTTGGATAAATCTACTTTGGGCAATATGAAATTATCTCTCAGTACTCATACTGATGTTCAAACGAGTAGTAGTGACGTAATTTCGCGACAAGTTTTAAATTTAATGGGGAGTATTTCAATCGTTGGAATCGTGAATACAGAATTTGAATTTACGGAAGGGTACTTTAGAGAAGATACAAAAGAAATACAACTGAGTTTTAAGGCGGCTAATACTATTCAGGCAAGCCCTGCACTTATTCTGTTTAAAGCAAAAATGATTAATGGTGCTCTAGTGGGGGCAATGTTCACACAGGGGCAGGAAAAGTATGGACTGCAATTTTCACTTGTTCGAAATAAGCAGTTTGATGCAGTGTCTAGCCTTGAAATAAAAGGTATTAGATTTAACCAGATAAATAGAAGTCAATTGACTTATTTTGGCAATTTAGAAGTTTCTAATGAAAATTTAAAAATTATGATGAATTTTAATCATCTCGACTTAGGACCTTTAGAGTCACTTTATAAAGTGATTTCTCCACGTAGAGTCACTGAGCTAAGTATGAAAATTGATAATTTTTCAATTCATTTTAAACAGGTACTAATCGATGATCAAAGAGGGACATTAGTCGCCTCAAATGCTCTCAGTGAAAGCGGAAAAGAGCTTAAAGCAACTTTAAGTTGTCAGTATTTTCTAGCTCAAGGAAAAGATACGTACGAATGTCTTTTAGTTAATAAATCTAAAGTTTTTAATTTACTGCTTGTTTCTATTTAAATGTAAGGATGTGAAGGTTGATAATTTACTGCAAATAGTAAATGCATAAAAAGTTACATTAGTGATGGTGGTAAAATGATAAGTGAATTAATTAATAAAGCTTTATACACTTTGACTGTGACAAGCTTTATGTTGTTTGGTCGTCTTGTTAATGCGGAAGTTCTGCAAGTTGATGCTGCAAAAGTAGTTAACCTTACTCTTAAGGATAATAAAAGTTTATTATTAAAGTTTCACGAGGTGAATCAAGCTAAGTTAAATTTAAACGCTCAAAGAGCAAAGTTTTTACCAACTCTCAATTTGCAAATGCTTTTACCTGTGTATGGTCAGTCACATTTTTTATTAAGTTCAGTTTCAATCTTGTTCCCATTTCTTTTACCGAGTCAGTGGTTCTTGGTGGAGAAAGAAAAAAATCTTTTTGAAGCTGATGTTATTTCCTACTCAATTTTACAACATAATCTCATTTCAAATGCACTTAGTGTCTACTATACAATTTTAAATGATTCGAATGCTCTGAATTTATTAAAAATGAGTTTAGATAATGCAGAGAAAAATTATCAGGGACTCAAAAGGCAAAATGATATTTTTGACAATGTGGACGAAAACAGCTTGAGCCAAGCTCTCGTGTCAGTAAATTTAGCGCGCACCAAGTGGTATCATCTTAATGAACTCATTAAAATTGAATTGCTCACATTAAGACAACTTTTAGGGCTTGAGCTTGGCGTTGAAATTCAACTTGTTCATAAAGATGATTCTCTTAATCTAGAACAGTTAAAGAACACATATTTAAATAAAAATGTTCAATACTTAAAGGAGCTAGCCTGGTCTAAATCATTGGAGAGAAAACAGTTGGGATACTTACTTGAGGCATCGAAAAAATCTAAATGGGCACAGGTCTTTAATTTTTTTAATAGTGCATTGATTTCCTCTTCAAGATCAACTCAGGCGACCAATCTTGAAAGTCAGTTAAAGGGTGGATTAGGAATAAACTTAGGCTTAGATCAATTGATCAGTATTCAAATTTCTGACAATGAAGTTGATAAAATTAAAATTCAAGAAGATATTTTAAAAGTTGAAATTGATAAAACAGTAAATCAATTAATAATATCTGGACAATCCCTCCATGATCAACTTGCATTAAATGAACAGAACGTAATGCTTCAGTCTAAGCTTCTAAAATCATTGCAGCTTCAATATGATATTGGTTTTGTAGATATAGAGAAAGTTCTTGAAGCCCAAAACACCTATTATGATTTTTTAACTTTATCTCAAAAATCTAGGCAAGAGTTTATCTTGTGGAAGATTAGTTTAGAAAGAATGTTTTTAAGTGGTCCATTTGAGAAAATATCAGATTGCCAGCGAAATGAAAATTTATGGAAAAAAGATTCATTCATGGATTTATTTAAGAAAAAAAAGGTTTCAATGGATCATTATTTAAAATGCATTTAAGATGCTTATCTAGTTTAGATTTTAACCCTACACCTAATTTAAAAATTCCTTAAGTCCATTACAATGCGATATCTAGCCTTACTGTTAATTATTTTTGCATAGGCTTCATCTATTTCATAGGGAGTAATCATTTCAATCATTGGAGTGACTTGATTTTTTGCACAAAAATCTAAGCATTCTTGTGTTTCTTTAACTCCTCCAATGAGTGATCCAGCAAATGATTTGCGTCCTGCAATGAGTGCAATGGGATTTATAATGACGGGTTTTTCAGGAAGCCCTACGGAGACTAATGTGCCATTTACTTTCAGCATACTTAAATAAATTGAGAAGTCACAATCTATGGAGGTTGTGTTTATAATGAGATCAAAGGACTGTTGATATGGTATGTGAAAATTTTCTTGTTTTGAATTAATAAAACGTACTGCATTCATTGAATAGGCATCATTTTTTTTCTGCTCGTTGTGAGAAATGATTGTGACTTGAGCTCCCATCGCATGGGCAATTTTAAGTCCCATGTGACCTAGTCCTCCAAGTCCAATGATCGCAATTTGAGAATTTTTTTGTACTTTCCAATGTGTTAATGGAGAAAAAAGAGTAATGCCAGCACATAAGAGTGGAGCTGCATGTTTTAAGTCCAAAGCATCAGGAATTTTTAAAACAAATTCCTCTCTAACTACGATGGTGTTTGAATAACCTCCTTTTGTGACTTCAGTTCCATCTCTTGAGGGAGAGTTGTAGGTGTATGTTGCTCCTTCAATGCAAAATTGTTCTTCGTGGTTTTTACATGAAGAACATTGCAAGCATGAATCAATCATACAACCCACTCCGACAGGATCGCCAAGTTTAAATTTTCGAACATTTTTTCCCACTGAAGTAACAATGCCCGTAATTTCATGGCCTGGAATCATCGGATATTGAGCCCTTTTCCAATCATTTTGTGCTTGGTGGATATCAGAGTGACAAATGCCGCAAAAATGTATTTCGATTTGAACATCGTGATCTAGAAGTTCTCTTCGATCAAAATTGATTAATGTAAATGGCGCATTTTTACTTGAGATGGCCATTCCTCTTGCTTTAATCATGTATGTCTCTTAGTTTAAATTTATCTATTAAAATCTATTGTTATTAAATTTTAAACATTAATTTTAGCAATGTCTTTATGAATATCTTGATTGTTCAATGTTTGTATGCCTAGATTCACATTAAAAGTGAATCGAAACATGCGAGTCATTGGTTTTTTAAATTTCAATGCTTGAAAATTAAATTGTAAGGAGTATATATTAATGCTTTGGGGGCAATGACTTGTATGTCTATTTTTTTAAAAAAGTATCATTTTATTTTTGTAATAACGAGCATTTTTATCTTGGCAGTTTTGCTTGTTGAGCATAGTAATTTTTCGTCTACGAGTAATGATTCTAGATTTTATACTCGTCAAGTTGTTCGATATGTAGATAAGAGTTATATAGAATACTTTGCTCCTACCTGGGGACAGGATGCTTATGGTCAAGTGCCAACCTCATTGATGAAGGATCACTTACCTGGTCATTTACTGCTTGGAATATGGAGTGTTCATTATTTAGGCTTATCTCCTCAGCATGCATTGCATGTAGTACAGATGTTTTTTTTACTCGCTTCAATTTTTTTACTCACTTTATTTGTGAAGAGAATGGGGGATTTAAATATTATTGAAGAGGGTGAACAGAACTATTTTCGCATTTTACCACTGTTGTTGATATTGCTTCCACACTCATTCTCTTACAGTGTAAGAGCGAATCAAGAAGCATCGATTTTATTTTTTTTATCTTTGAGTATGTTTATAAGTCTCTATACATTCAACAAGTGGATTAAAATTTTAATACTTGCGATCTTTTCACTTGTACTTTTTTGGATTAAAGGAATATTTTTTATTTTTGTTCCATTGACTTATGTGATTTGCGATTTTTGTCTTACAGTAGAAGAGTTTTCATTAAGAAAAATTCAGCAAAAAATTCCTGAATATTGTTCACTTTTTTTTATTACGCTATGTTTAGTTTTTTTGTCGGCATATGCTTACGAGAGCTTTATACAAAAAAATTATCACGAAAGTTTTTTTTCTCATTACTTTAATACACAATATATAGAACGCGCTTATAGTTTAGGAAATGATGTTTCGGGTGGTTCTGTTTGGGGAACTAAGCTTAAAAAATTATGGATAAGTGGGATATATTATTCGAGAGTTTCACTTATTTATTCGGCGCCATGGTCACTGCTGTTTATTATCGCTCTCTTTTTTAAAAAAATAAGAATAAAAATTAAAAAAATCGATGCAGTCATTTTACTACTGACCTTTTGTTATTTAAGTGTCTTGATCTATTCTGGTCGGAATGCATCTAGATATGCAATCCCTGTTTATTATTGGCTTTCAATCTTTTTTTCTTTTCAACTTTTAAGAATGATTAAGCCTCAAATCGGTCCTAGATTGCTTTTCATGTATTTAGCTTTGTTGATTTGGTTGGGAGTAGTTGTTGTGAAAATTTATGTCCTTAAAGGTTAGGAATTTTTATTTCGAAAGTTGTATTAAGTGCATTTTCATCATAAGAAAATTGCCCCTTATGTTCTTCAATAATTCCCTTAGAGATACTAAGTCCAAGGCCAGTGCCTTTACCAATTTCTTTGGTGGTAAAGAATGGTTGCATTATTTTTTCAACTATGTGATGGGGAATACCATTTCCAGAGTCCGTAAATCTAATCATGATATACTGGTCTGGAGTAACCTCACTCTCAATCTTTATCCATGGATCAGGCAAATTCTCGATTGCGTCAATGGAATTATTAATTAGGTTCATAAAAACTTGTGACAGCTGAGTTGGCTTTACTAAAACTTGTAAGTTGGGATCAATGTTGTGCTCAATTTTAATTTGCTTAATTTTTATTTTTTCTAAGCATAATTCAAGGGTATCTTCAAAAATTTCAATTAATGGTGTTTTTATAAATGGATCTTGCTCAGAGTTTCTGGCAAATGTCTTAAGTCCTTTTATAATCTTCGATATACGTTTTGTGGTATGTTCAATTTTTAAAAGATCGGTCGCAATTTCATCATTACTCATGGCCCCATTTTCAATTTTTCTTTTAAGTTGTGATGTTTTGATCGCAATTATTGAAAGTGGATTATTAATTTCATGAGCGATACCTGATGCCATTTCACCAAGAGATGACATTTTCGCTGTTGCAATCATGGATGTTCTTTGTGCTCGAAGTTTTTCAACAAAAAAGACTATGTCTAACACTCCAATTGCATAGGCGCCAATAAAATTTAAAATTGAGAAAATTTTTGAATGGGAGGTGGGATAAACAAGTTCTTTGGGCAGAAAACTATTTCCAAATGCTACCATTAGTATCCAGAAGAAGAATGGAAGTATGCTAAAAAAAGCGATGGACTTTGTATCTTCAACTTCAATAAAAACAAGTGAAACTAAAATTGAAGGTAAAAAATAATACTCAATATGAGCATTCTCACCCAGTCCAATAGCAGTACCGTAAATGTAAATTTGACAACTAATTAAAAAAAGCCATTTAGCTATTTCTATCTTATCTTTTAAGATTAAATAGTAAGTCAAAGGGGAAAGGATGAATGTACCAAAGGCTACAACGATTGAAGCAAAATATGCACCGATATAAAAATAAAATACAGTGTAAAAACTTATAAAAAACCAGACATTAAAAAGGAATTTTTTAATCATTTTAGTTGATTTGTCTGTTGGTTCATATACGAGTTTTTGATGTGTTCCCATATCTTCTGTTATTTGGACTTTTTATATTGATATTGGATTAATTGTCGGTAATTTTTGAGAAAATCTTGAAATAAGAAAAAATAAAGATTATCAGGAAAGTATCAATTAATTTGTACTCATGGAAATAATTAGATTTAAAATTGTCTAAAAATTATACAGTAGTCTATGTTTACTTAATAATGGAGCAACTTTTTTTGAAAATTTTTTAATAAAATATAAAATGAGCATATGTTGGTTTTTAGAGTTAAAAATTTAGTTAAATTTGGATTGTTATTCCTAATGCTCTTGTTTGGGAGCTTTGTTTTTGCAGAGGATGAATCATTGTCTTTTGTTAAAAAGCAGTTAGGCATAAAATTTAATATTGAATTTTCTAACGACATGAAAATCATTTCTCCAAAATGTCTTGCCATGGGTTTTATTCCTGGAGCCTGGGTTGCAAATCAAAAAATTATCTATGTTAGCAAGGATTGTCAGAATGTGATTTTACAAACGGCTCAGGGGGAATTTAAGCTTCAAGCAGTCATTAGTCTCGAGCATAAAATTGAGCCACAAAGTACGGAATTTTTTTTAAAATTATTTAATTTAAATTTTTATGATGCAATTTGTATTAATTTTCATGCAAACGGAAGTATTGAAGTGGCAAGTTTTTCTTCTCGTTCAGGTTGTCATCATGATTGGCGAATTGCAAGGAATTTTCAAGATAGAGCTCCTAAAGTGTTATGGAGTGACTTGATTTTAACTTCTGTTCCATTAAGTTTTTTTGCAAATCATACTGAACCTCTAATTTCAAATAATGAAATACCATTTGTCATTAACGAACTTGAAAAGGTTCAGATCAATTTTACAAAAATGTTAGCACTATTGACTGATAAGCAAGGTAGAAAAGTGCTCATTTCATTTAAGTTTAAAGTAAACCCTATAAGTCTTGGGAATTTAGTTTATTATTATCATCCACAATATCAGCGTATTCTTCCTTACGTTGTGGATGAGGTGTTGCAGGATTTGTCTCTTGTTGCTTTGCGAATTAACTCTACTTATAGGAATCCTTATCGCGATAATGAGCCCCTTAGAATTTCAACTTCAGAGCTTTTTATTGCAGCTGGATCATTTCGAGAATTTCAAGTTGATAAGTTTGTAACTATTAGAGGCCAAACTTATTTAGTGAAAGCTATTAATTTTCAGCGGTCACAAATTTTATTAGAAAGTTTACAGAAAGTTAATGATGGGGTTACTGATCGCTATATATATTCACTTAATGATGAGAGCTTGAATCAATTGAATCGAATGATGGATCATTCTTTAAAAACGTATTGCCAAAAAATTTTAAATCAATTGATAAGAAAAGTTATAAACTAAAAGAAGCCAACCATTTTCATTGGCTTCTTTTAGTTGGTGTTTAAATTAAGATAATTTTTCGAGTGCTTTAATTCTTTCTTCTAAGGGGGGGTGGGAAGAAAATAATTTAGCAAAACCTGCTTTTGAAGAAATTTGCATCGAACGAAAGTTTTCGTTTGATTCTTGACTCTCGGCCATTTGAGGGTAGGCAAGTTGCAATGATTTTAATGCAGCAATCATTTTGTATTTACCGCCAATTCTAGCTGCATCATGATCAGCTCGGAATTCTCTATATCGAGAGAACCAAGCAATTATTGGCATGGCCAGAAAACCAAATAGAATATCTAGGACAAAAACGATGATAGTGTTCACCCATGGACTTACTGGTTGTTCGTCATCACTATCTTTTCTCAAGGCTTGAGAAATAAAAAATGCGATGACTCTGGAAAAGAACATAACAAATGCATTTACAATCCCTTGAACTAAAGTCATTGTGACCATGTCGCCATTTGCAATGTGGGCAACTTCATGAGCAATGACTCCCTCTGTTTCTTCATTATTCATGCGATTAAGCAGACCTGTTGATAAGGCTACAAGTGAGTTTGATTTGCTTGGTCCTGTCGCAAAAGCGTTGACTTCATCAGAGTGATAGATCCCTACTTCTGGCATTTTCGTTAAACCAGCTGCCGTTGAGAGCCGATGAACTGTTCTAACAATATTTTGATATTGAGGATCAGAGTCACTAATAATTTGAACTCCCATAGTCCACTTCGCGATAAATTTTGACAGCAAAAGTGAGATGAATGAACCTGTTAAACCCCAAACGAGGCAAAATGCCATAAGGGCTCCATAGTTCAGGGTATTTCCTGTAATGTATTTTCCAATTCCTAAAATTGAAAATAGGATGCTTACTGTAATTGATATCAATAATGATACCGCAAAAAAAATGGCTATTCTTTTAAACATGCTATACTCCTGTCGTCGCATTATGGGTCATATACTTATGACAAATTCTATATCAAATAATTGATAAAATTCAATAGCAGTAGGTGCTTTTTTCGAACCTACAAGTCTCTAAATAGACATGCCTTAAAGTTAATATCATTCTTTTGATTGTCAACTTGTGCTAGACAAATATTTACACTAATCTTTCTTGGTATACTAATGACATCTATTTAAATGAGGCTTGATAATGTCAGATATATTGAAAGTAAAATCTAAATTCTTATTTATGGGGATTCTCCTTATGCTTTGGTCGGGAGTGTTGACCGCGGCACCAGATAAAAAAATTGTTTTTCTAGGAGATTCACTAACCGAAGGCTACGGGATTGATCAAGAGAAAGCATTCCCCGCAATTTTGCAGAATGCCTGGAAAAAAGAAGGTCGAAATCTCACAGTTTTAAACTCAGGTATAAGTGGCTCAACGAGTTCAAGTCTAATGAATAGACTCAATTGGATATTAAAGTCTCCTCCCGATATTATCGTGTTAGAGCTAGGAGCTAATGACGGCTTAAGAGGAGTCAAGATAGAAGAAACGAAGAAAAATCTTTCTGCTGGAATAAAAAGCATGTTGGACAAAAGGGTGAAGGTAATCCTTCTTGGGGTTACTTTGCCTCCAAATTATGGTGGAAAGTATATAAATGAATTTGAACAAATGTTTAAAGACCTTAGTCGCCAATATAAAATTCCACTCGATCCTTTTTTTATTAAATCAGTGGCCGGTAAAAAAGATTTAAATTTACCAGATGGTATTCACCCGAACGAGAAGGGGCATCAATTAATTGCCATGGACTTAAAAAAATTTTTGGATAAAAACATATGAAACTTACAATTAACCACATTTCAAAATCTTTTAATGAAGCAAGTGAAGAAAGATTTATTTTAAAAGACATTCATTTTGAATTAAATTCCGGGCAAACAATGGCAATTGTTGGTAGGTCTGGAAGTGGTAAAACCACACTTCTAAATATTTTAGCTGGACTAGACAATGCGAGCAAGGGAACAATTTTGTTTGATGAGGTCGATGTAACACAATTTAAAGAGAAAGACTGGTTGAATTTTCGCAAAAATAATTTAGGTATAGTTTTTCAACAGTTTCATTTAATTAATTACTTAACGGCTTACGAAAATGTTTCTATGCCTATGATGATTAAATGGGAAAGTATAGATGATTCTTCAGTTAAAAACCTTTTAACTGAAGTACAATTAGATCATCGTATGGATCATTACCCTGGAATGCTTTCTGGTGGCGAGCAGCAACGAGTCGCGATTGCTCGTGCATTTGCCAACAAACCCAAACTCATTCTAGCGGATGAGCCTACTGGAAATTTGGATACAGAGACTGGAGATAAAATTATTAAGCTTTTGTTTGATTCAGCTTTAAACAATGGAACGAGTATGTTGATTGTGACTCACGATGAAAAATTAGCCTTTAGAGCCGATCGCGTTCTAAAAATCGAGCATGGTTTATGTCATTTTTTAAAATAAGTATAAATCATTTTAAATCAAGCCATTTTTTTAATTTTTTTTATGTCATATCGTTAGTAATTGGGCTTTTCTCTTTAGTTTTAGTTCAATCATTTAGAAATGCTATTGAAGATAATATCAATAAAAAATCTCAAAGTTTCATAGCATCTGATGTGGCGTTATCTGCTAGAAGAATTCTAATTGATGAAGATATTAAAAAGTGGTTGGAGCTGACAAAGGACCAAGCTTTAGAGCATTCAATAAAAATTGAAACATATTCTGTAGCGAGCTCGGAAGACCATTCACGAACTAGTCTGGTAAATGTTTTTTTTGTGGATGAAAAATTTCCATTTTATGGCGGAGTTAGTAATGATGCTCAAGTTTGGCAAACAGGATTTGGGCGAGATTTAGATAGTGAAGCCAGGGTCATTATTTCAAGAGAAACAGCCATCAAGTTATCAATTAAAGAAGGAATGAAGTTGCAATTGGGAGGGCGCTTATTTGAAGTGCACGGTATTTTTGATAAGGATGACTTTAGTTCATTCAGAGGATTTTCTCTTGCTCCTAAAATTTTCGTTGCCAAGAGATATATGCAGGATACAGGATTAGTGCAGCTTGGTTCAACTTTGACACATTCAATTTTATTTAAAGCCAAAGATTCTAAAAAACTTGAAACACAACTTAAAGATTTAATTAAAGATAAAACTGTTAAAATTGTCACCAAGGAAAATTCAAATCAGGCGTTGACTAGGTCGTTATCTCTGATAGCGGATTATCTTAATTTAATTTCATTGCTTACTTATGTCATAACCTGCATAGGTATTTTTTACTTTATTCAGCATATTTCCTTTATTCGCATGAAGGAAATAGCTTTATATAAGGTTTTTGGTTTAAACCAATTTCAGTTAATGCTGAGTATGTTGAGTCATATTGTCATTCTAACAATGATCGCTATCGGTATTGATATTGCATTTTTTGAATTTTTTAAGGTCGAAATCAATCAACAGGTTTTTGAGTTAACTGGCGAAAAATTAAATTTGTCACTTTATTTAAACGATTATTTCTTACTATTGGGGTTCGTTTTTTTAAGCATCGGAGTATTTATTTTTCCGACCTATATAAGTTTGGTTAGAGTAAAAGAAAAACAGCTGTTCGATGAAAGTTTTAAAAATGTTTTCAAAATAAAATTTATGAATATATTTACCTATGTCGTCTTGTTTTATGCTTTAAGTTTTATACTAACTTATTCTTTTAAGGTGAGTGCTGTTTTTGTCTTGCTCATTTGTTTTGTTCCTATCTTAGTCTTTGTGGGGTTGAAGTTACTTGAAAGTTTAAAACTTAAGATGTCGAATTTTTATTTTTTCATTGTATTTAAAAGCATCACTCGAAATAAAAAACAATCGCTAACGATCCTCACAGCATTGGTCATAGCTCTTAGTTTCTTTAATCTTATATATGGATTAAATCAAAGCCTCAAAAATGAATTTGATTTGGCCCAAAGCGGAAACCGTCCTTCTTTATTTATGTTTGATATTCAAGAAGATCAAATCAATACATTGAAAAGCTTTGTTGAAAAAATTAATGTTGAAAATTTTTTTTCAGCTCCGATTATTCGGGGCAAGTTACTTAAGATTAATGGCGTAGATCATTCATTAGTTAAAAGAAATCAAAATGTTCAGTTGACGAGAGAAGAGGAGTTTGAAAGGGCCACTCAGAGTCGCATGATTAACCTGACTTATCGCGATCACTTATTACCGTTTGAAAAAGTAATCAGTGGAAAATTTTCTCAGAGGGCATGCATTGATCCTAATCAAATATGTGAAATTTCCCTAGAAGAGCAATATGCAAAAAGAATGAATTTAAATATTAATGATGAAGTTATTTTTGACATAGCTGGTATGCAAGTTAAGACCAAGGTGACTTCGATTCGCAAAGTAAAATGGACAAGTTTTATGCCGAATTTTTTTATAGTAGTGGAAAAAGGTTTTTTGGTAGATGCACCAAAAGTTTTCTTGGCCAGTCTTCATACTAAGAAAAATTTAAGTGAATCAATTTCCATGATTAATGACCAATTTAAAACTATTTCAATCATCAATGTAAGTGAAATGACGCAAAAAATTTCTAAGTTACTAAGTAGTCTTTCCAGTGCAGTGAGTGCAATGGCTTTGCTAGCACTAATTTCAACATCAGTAATGATCCTTTCTGTATTTGTTAGTCACTTGCAAAGCAAGATTCAAGATTTTAGTTTGTTGAGTTTACTTGGTGTCTCTCACAAAAGTTTGAAGTCTCTTTTGTTGTTAGAATTTTTTCTACTAATTCTTTTAGGTATTGCAGTAGGGACCTCTACTGGAGAAGTCCTACTGGCAATAATATTAAAGAATGTTTTTATGATCGAAGTTTTTCATTTAAGTCAGGGCTATTTGTTTTTTGTTTTTACGTTTTCATTTTTCTTGATGTTAGTTTTGTTCATTTATACTTTAGTGAGATTTACTTTTAAGTCGAAGATTTAAAAATTCAACTAATAAAGAAAAGCCCATCGCAAAATAGATATACCCCTTAGAAATGTGTTGATTAAAGCTTTCTGCTATAAGAGTAAATCCGACAAGGATTAAAAAGCTTAAAGCTAACATTTTTAAGGTGGGATGACTTTCTACAAATTCAGAAATGCTTTTTGCCGACAAAACCATCACTGCAGTGGAAACACAAACAGCACCTATCATGATTAAAATATTATTGACCATTCCAACAGCAGTAATTACTGAATCAAATGAGAAAACAATGTCTAACAATAATATTTGCAAAATTATCATGGCAAACTGTGCTTTCTTTTTGCCCTGATTTTCTTCATGGTGTTCGTTCGAAAATTTGTGGTGAATTTCTTTAGTACTTTTAGCAATTAAAAATAATCCACCTAATAGCAAGATGAGATTTCTTCCACTCAATTCAAATGAAAAAATAGTTAGAAATGGTTTTGTAAGTCCTATAATCCATGAGATTGAAAGAAGTAAAATAATACGGGTCACTACGGCCAACATTAGTCCTAGCTTTCTAGCTTTTTCTTGTTGATTAACAGGTAGTTTAGATGCAATTATTGAAATAAAGATTACATTATCTATTCCCAGGACTAATTCTAGTCCACAAAGAGTGACAAATGAAATCAAGTTTTCGATAGTAAATAATTCGGTCATTTTTTCTCCTTATTTAATTGTATGCCTCTCTCTCAGTTGAATTTTCAATTATCTAAATTTAAAAAACTACCAACGAGTTTTCCGCCTAGATTTACTTTAAAAGCGATGCGATGGAGGCTTTTGTTCAAAAATTAATATAATTGAATTGACGAGATTTGCAACTTTTAACTCTATTATAGGCCGAGATCTTTTTTGAATCCTCATGAATCGCGCTATTTGCTTGATCGAAATCACAGAGCAAGTATAAAATAATATTTTAATGCCTAATTAAAGTTAAGGAGCAAAACTTATGGAAGAGTTGCAATACTACAAACGCTTTGGAGAGCGGACAAGTTCCTTAAATAGCTTTTACCAGCACTTTAAAACTTTTCAAGGCGAGCAATTAGATAGACTAGATGGTATTGCTCGATATTATGAAAACGAATCAGTGCGGGCAATGAGTGGAGAGCCATTTGCAGGGCTGGATGTTAAAATTAAACTAATGCAAAAATTCTTTGCAGATAAATCCAAGCGAAACTATGCTTTTCCAGTGACTGAAAAATTTATTCAAATCTTAAAGCAAAGCAAAAGTCTTAATTTGAATAATTATAGAATAATCCAAGTCGGAGTTGAGCCAATTTTTAATCTCGATCAGTATTTTAAAATGGAGCCACTTTTATTTTTACCCATAGCGCGTAGTCTGCATAAAAAAGGAGCTTATTTAAAGGAGCTTAATGCTAATGAAATTCAAAATATTGATGTAACACTACAAGAGTTTTTAGATGCCTTTCAAGATAAAAAGAAAATTCAATTGGGATTTTTAAACCAAATGTCTCCTACAAGTTTTAAAGACTATAAACGTTTTTTTGCTCTTTACGATCGCGGTGAATTAACAACTATTTGTATAACTAGCCCTATTTTCTACAATCATCAAATACTAGGATACTACCTTCAAGATGTTCTAAGAAATGATAAGGCGAGAAGCGGTTCAATCGAGTTACTAATGATTGAAACAATGCGAGTGTTCAATCAAGAAAAGGTTTTAGAGGCAAGACTTGGAATGTGTCCTCTCGCCCAACTTGAAAATATTAATCGACTTGAGAAGTTCTTCACTTTAGTTTTCCGTTGGTCTAAAAGTATTTATCATTTTGAAGGGCAATATCTTTTTAAAGAAAAACTCAACCCAACAAAATGGGAGAAGATGTATGTCGTTACGGATCAAAAAAGTGATCTAAAGATTGCATGGGATATATTAAAAATTCACGCTGGCCCGAAAGTGCTTTTAAAAGTTTTTTTGAATAAATTTTTAAACTTAGATAACTATTTAAAAATTAGATACCTAAATTACCCACAAACTTTTCACTTAAAAGATTACAAGTTTACATTGGGATTTTCAGGAGTATTTATTGCTTTACATTTTTTACGAATGGAAACGACCATGGTTCAAGAGTGGTATCAAATGTTTCCCTTTAAAACGGCGGAGCCTAATCTTTTAGGAACTTTAATTGGACCTTTTTTTCATAATCATGGAATGCATCTTTTTGGTGATCAGGTTTCTTTTGTGATTTTCGCTGGATTATTTGAAAGTTTTAAAAGAAAATCATTGTATTTTTCAATATTGTTGATGGGGTTATGGCTATCAAATCCTGTAACGTATTTGATACTTAAGCTGGGATTAGAAGCAAGCCATCCAATCATGTGGGGACAAATTTTAAAAGAAGTTGACTATGGATCAAGTAATGCCGTGTTTGCATTTGTGGGAGCTTTTTCAACATTGCTGTATAAGAAAAATTGGTTATTAATTCCTTTTATGTTCCATGCTTTATATGTCTGCCTACAACGAGAAAGTATGCTCGCAATTCACCATTTCGTAGGAATGATTTTGGGAGCTTTAGCCGTCCACATTTATTTTAACTTTATCGAGGTTGTGGAATCTTAAACAATTTATTTTGATTTTATTTTTGGATGACGATTTTTTATTGTTTGAATTTCATTTTGATCTATCGGATTATTTACAATGCTTAAGTAATCTATGTCTAAGTTGTTTGATAAAAAGTGACTAGGTAGATTTTTAATTTTATTGTTGTTCAGACTAATAGCTTTTAGTTTAACTGAATATTTAAATGTTCCTTCTTCTATTATCTCTATTTGATTTTGATCGAAGTTCACTTTTTCCAGCTGCGAGAGAGGAGCAAATGTTTTGGCCGAAAGTTTTTTAATTCGATTGTTGGATAATCCTAAAAATTTAATATTGGGATTTTCTAAAAATAGATCATCTTCGAGATGCTCTATTTGATTGGAGCCAAGTCTCAGCCAATTTAATTTGCTCAAGCCTTGGAGGTCATTTTTATTTAAAGTGGTCACTTTTTTCCCAATGAGATCTATCGTATCAATTTCGGCTAATTCTTTGACCGAAATGAGATGACATTTTTTCTTTGTTACTTTCTCAAGATAATTAAGAATTGCCTCATTGCGTTTACAGATATCGGCAAAGGTTAGGGTGGGGACTAAAAAAAGAATAATAAAGCATATTTTTTTCATAATTTTTCTATTTTTTGAATCGTGTAAGTTAATTTAATTTTAAATTTAGCTGTTAATTATATATAGTCTAGCAGTTTGAAAAAAAAATCAAGTTTAACTCTCGGCACTTACCTGTGCAAAGGTGATGCAACTAAATGATTCTTTTGAATCAAAAAATAACGACCATAATACTAATTCTTGTTAGTATTCAATTACATTCTGCTACTTGTTTTGATCGTCTAACATCAATGTTGCAATTGAAACAAGTTATATCAACTATTTCACGATCTCAAAGGTCGCCGATACTCCTTACCGATGAAAGAATTAACAACTATGTGAATCAAGCATTTGAAAGTGAAAGATTGAAATTGGATATCCCTCTAATAAATTTTAGAGAAAGATATTTTGCCGAGAAAGTGTTTCATGAAACTAGGGAGTTTATAAGATTTCATGGATTATTTTTAGACCCCAAATTAAGAGATTTTTATCCATTTGTTCCCGCCAATAAATCAAAAATTTTTATCGACATATTAGCTTATAATGCTGTGATAACTAATCGTCAGGGTTTTAATAATAAAAGACATTATGATGATTATCTCGGAGCTTTTAATGATTCCAAATTTCCCCAAACCTCATTATCAACTTCTCTGGCGCAATTGCCAGCAAGTGCACATGTTTTAGAGTTAGGGGCAGGATATTTAAATTTTACAAAAATATTGAGTGAAAATTCTCATTTAAAAGTAACTGCTATCGGACTTGAATCTATTTTAAATAAAGACGACTTTCCAAAACTTAATATTTTAGATAACCAAAATTTTGATAAATTAGATGTGCCAAATTTTTTAAGTCAATTTGGGAAAGTTGATCTTATTGTCGATTTATATGGAGTGCTAAGTTATTCCTATAATCTTCCACTTGCCCTAGATAAAATAATAGCAATCACTCGTGCAGGAAGTGAATTATGGATTTATGGGCCGAAAATTAAAATTTACGATCCAGTCAAAAAGCGCACACTTAGCTTTGCCCAATACTTGAAGTTATTAGGGTGCTTTGAAGTTCAGGTACTCGACGAGAACACTCAGAAAATGCGTCTTATTCGTAATTTTAATCGACCAATCTCTGTTCCTATTCAGCTCTCAAGTTTAAATTTTGCATGGCCTCCGGAAATCGTGTGGGAAATGATTTAAAGGATAAGTTCACATTCTCCTCACTGTTTAATTTTAAATATTGAAATATATAAATTACTAACGACTAATATGATTAGATTCAGCTTTTGAAATAAATCATTGTAGGTTAAGCTCATCAATTCACTCAGATTATTGACATTTTTTTGAGCCAACTTTTACCCATCATTTATTTATTTACAATTTAGGTTGCACTAGGAAGTCTTTGCCTTTGTTCAAAATAAGCATTTTTTTTAAAATGATCTTAAGGCTGTCCGATAATGGACTTATGAAATATCAATGGGCCTTAAATATTTTTATGATTTTGTTTGTCGCCACGACAACTCTCACGTCTTGTAACAAAATTTCCAAAATCGACGTCAATCTTAAAAATAAATCATCCGAAGTCTCGCGGGTTTATTTGCAAAATAATCAACTAGTGATCGAAGGAAAAAACCTTTCCAATATTAAAACGGTGAAAGTTAAAAATTCCGCCCCAACTCCGATGGATGAAACCTTCGATATCGAATCAAAATCTGCCACGCAAATTATCGCTAATTCTAGATCCAATCTTTCGATTGCACTTAAATTTTTAACCGAGCTAGTGCTTATTAATGAAGCAAATGCTGCGAGCAGTTTTCAAATTAATTTTTCACTTTGCGATACCACACTGGGTGGCAAAGCGATCGATTGCAGTTCAGCGCCTCTCAATCATTATGTTTTAGGTTTCGATGCAACTTCTGATAAGTGGAAGCCGCGCTCTTTTAACGGATTACATTTTGTCGGAGTGTGGAGCGATGCTACTAATCTTCCCACCGGTATGACCGATGGTGAATACTATGTGGCGGGATTAAATAGCACCAGCACTACGCCGAGTTTTATGCGCGGTGATTGGCTGGTTTCAAATGCTGGCTCGATTGAAATTATTCAGTCGGCGAGCACTGAGCTTAGACTGTTATCCGATGTGGATTTAACGACGACGGCCCCATCCAACGGCTCAGTGCTAACTTATAATGGATCAAAATGGGTTCCAGGCACTTCGGGGCTTGGGGCAGAAACAGACCCCACAGTTAAAAGTTTTGCCAAAGCTAATCTTCCCACCTGTGCGGCGGGAGAAGTGTTAAAAGGTAATGGCACCAGTTTAAGTTGTGTCGCTGTCGGATCGACATTTTCAGGAACGGCAAGCAGAGTTGTCACCACTGATTCAGCAGGCGAGCTTACAACGAGCAGTGTGAGCACGACGGCACTTTCTTATATCGCAAACATTACAAGCGATGTGCAAACTCAATTAAACGCGAAAGAGCCGGCGATCACGGCAGGAACAGCGGCGCAATATTTAAAAGGCGATAAAACACTTGGGACCTTTGCAAGCGATGTGCTCGCAGTCGCGCTTTCAGGTTTATCGACGGCGACAAATTCTGCTATCAGTGCCAGCGATACTATTTTAAGTGCGCTGGGAAAATTACAAGCGCAAATAACCAGTGTGAGTTCAACGACAACAACTGCACTTGCAGGAAAAGCAGATCTCACTAATTCTTCGCAAACGATTACAGCGGCGGCAGTGACGGGATTAACGACTCCCATGGCCGGATCGGATGCGGCCAATAAAACTTATGTGGATAGTGCAGTCTCAGGTGCAAGTACATGGACAACCAGTGGAAGTGATATTTATCGCTCGTCGGGGAATGTGGGGATTGGGACGAGTTCGCCAGCAGCCCTTATGCACGTCAATGGCACCCTTCAAGCAACAACAATAAATGCCATCACTGGTGGGTCCATCAATTATTGGGGAGGATCGGCAACTCCATATGCCTCAAGTAGTTCGAGCCTTGCCGAGCCGTCAAATGGATTGGCTGTTTCATCAAACAACACTGCGGGTGATGGAAGAGGAAGTTTTTTTAGAGCAACAACAAGAAACTCAGCAACGACAAATCAAAGCGCTTACTGGGGGACCATTTCAAACTCAACTGGTTATTCTCCAGACATAGTTATAGGGCATCAAACCGGAGCGACGGCCTACCAAGAGAGAATGCGAATTTCGAGTAATGGAAATGTGGGCCTTGGAACAAGTTCGCCAAATACACTCTTGGAAGTTAGAAAAGATAGTACAGCAAGTTCTGAAACTATCCTAGGTTTAGCTCTTACCAACGGAGCTGATCCCGCCAGTTATCCTTTTACGGGATCGCAATTACAATTTAGAGGATTTTCAAATAAAGTAATGTCATCCATCTCTACACAATGGGATGCAGGGATATCAAATAATGCAAACATTACTTTTAGAACCCGACATAATGATACATTAATTGAATCAATGTATTTGA
>Ga0255169_1000059_pt1 | contig 69756 bp, 66 predicted proteins | sample Atl_Miss_RepC_8d_FD_183179 | JGI IMG/M metagenome (GOLD analysis project Ga0255169, IMG submission 183179) | Freshwater microbial communities from Altamaha River, Georgia, United States - Atl_Miss_RepC_8d | ecosystem: Environmental > Aquatic > Freshwater > River | place: USA: Georgia | collected...
AGGTTCGATGGGCAAATTGGTATAGGTACAGTCATTCCTCTAGATAAATTAGATGTTAACGGTAGCGCCATTGTTCGAAGTAAACTTAGACTTAAAAGTTCAGGCGTCTCAAATTATGTAGAGCTCATGGCACCAGCATCGCTTGCATCAACGATCACTCTCACACTTCCATCGACTGTCGGAACTAATGGACAAACTTTGACAACAAATGGAGCAGGAGTTTTATCTTGGACATCACCTGCTACAACTTTTTCAGGAACAGCAAATCGCGCTGTCATCACAGATGGAAGTGGAGCGCTGTCAACAAGTAGTGTGACTTCCACTGAACTTGGATATTTAAGTGGTGTAACAAGTAGTGTTCAAACCCAATTAGATGCAAAAGAGCCCGCGATCACAGCAGGATCGACAGCACAATATCTTCGCGGTGATAAAACACTGGCAACTTTCGCAAGCGATGTTATCGCCAGTGTCCTTACGGGATTATCGACGGCGACAAATTCAGCCATATCAGCGACAGATACAGTGTTAGGTGCTTTTGGAAAACTACAGGCGCAGTTGGATGGAATGACAACCAACGTGTCTGGGAAAGCGGATCTCACTAATTCATCGCAAACGATTACAGCCGCGGCAGTGACGGGATTAACGACACCTGTTGCCGGATCGGATGCAGCCAATAAGACTTATGTCGATAGTATCGCAAGTCAGTGGACGACTAGCGGGAGTAATATTTATCGTTCGAGCGGGAATGTGGGGATTGGAAACAGCAATCCTGCTTCACATTTAGACATTAGTGATAATGCCACTGGAGGAGGATTTACTTCTACAAACAAGACGAATCCTGGACTTAGCCAACTCCGAATTCAAAACACTAATTCTAGTTCAGACTCCTATTCAAATCTTATGATGAGAACATCGAATTTTGATTCTGGAATCTGGAATGTTTTTTCAGGTACAACTGACTCTGGAAGAATGGCCTTTACTGTCGAATCAACTGAAGCTTTATCTATTACGCAAAATGGTAGAGTCGGCATAGGGACAAGTTCTCCAACCTCACCTTTGGAGGTTTATACAAACGGAAGTAGTGGGGAATTAATTAAAGCAACAACTCCAATAGCAACCGGTGTGATTAATCTTCTTTCTACAAATACAATAGGGCGAGCTGCAATAGGCCTTCATGGTCGAGGCGGTGGAGGGGTGAATTCTTGGTTTCTTTTTACAGGTGGCAATGATCAGAAATTATATGTCTTACCTTCTAATAATATAAACGCAACAGACTACTCAATGGTTCTTGGTCGAAATGGAAAAGTTGGTATAGGAACATCCACTCTAGACTTTCCCTTGCAAGTACTTGGAGCTAGTGGGGAAACCGTTGCATCCTTTCAAGATGGTGGAGCAACAAGTTGTACTGTTAAGCCTTCAGATACTGGGTTTGCATGCTCATCAGACCAGCGATTGAAAAAAAACATTTTAGAAATTATGTCTGAAGATTCATTAGAAAATATTTTAAAATTACGGCCTGTAACATATGAATGGAGTAGTGTTAATAATGGAAAGCATTTTGGATTTATTGCTCAAGAGGTTCAGAAAGTATTTCCCGACATTATTTCACATGATGAAAAAGGATTTTTGCAAGTAAGTTATTTAGGCATGGTTCCAAGGGTAATTGGCGCAATTAAAGCACTGAGTGACAAGATTGAAACAATATTTAAAAAGATAAGTATATTAGAAGATCATGAGAGTAATTATTTTCTAAAGCAGAAAGAGTTAGAAAATCGTATTGCTAAGTTAGAGTTAATTGTATTAGAGCAACAAAATACTATATCTAGTTTAAAATCCAACGTAGAGAAAACGAAAAAAGCTCAAGAATCTAAATAGTTCAACATTAAAAACTTTAAAAAACGATGACAAAAAAATGTGGCATTTTTAACAAAAAATTAAAAAACGTATAGAACTATAAGTACATCATTTTACAAGGATTGTTACTACTTTGAGTTCCTCTAATAAATATTTTCTAGTTTTTAGTTAGATTAATAGAAGAGTTAGTAATTTATTAAAAGAAGGTTAGAATGTTTAAAGTTTGGAAAGTCATTATTTTTTTATCCTTGCTACAGTCTTGTCTTCCAATTGTGACAGAATTTCAAAAAGAAGTTAGTCTTGTGGATAGTAATAAATCTATAAAGCCATCCAGCAATCAAAATAATAATGTTCAGACACAAGTTAAAGAAACGATCGCCAAAGCACCTTCATCGCTTAATTATCAATGTTTAAGTTCTGATAAAAAAGTTCAAGAAAGTACTGTCCTAAGATTGTCGAAATTTCAATTCTCTCAAACTTTTATTGATCTCATTGGAAACTCTAATTTGTTAAGATGGACTAACCAGGCAAATGACACTTGGGGATTGCGAGGCGAATTTGCGACTTTATTTCAAATTCTTCCAGAGGAAAGTGAAAGAATTTATGGATTTAAAAATCTAGATCAATCTACGACAATTGACCACTACTTTGCTTATGTCATGATTTCTTCGATGGTGGCAGAGAGACTATCAAAAGATTTAAATTATCTTGCTAATACTTCAAAAACTAATTGCATGAAGACAATCGCAGATAAAATTAAACCATCAGAATCTTGCGTAAGGTCATATATTAAATATTTCGCAACGAAAGCATTAAGAGCAAAACCAACTCAAGCCTATGAGGACACTTTGTTCCTTGCTTATGAACAAATGACAGATCCACAAGATGGAGTCTCTGTCTTGATGCAGTCTGTATTCCTAGATCCTCGATTTATAAATTTACTAGAAGTTGATGGTGAGTTTCAAGTAGGAGATGAAAAGCTGTTAGCCTTAAATGATTATGAAATAGCACAAAGAATTTCTTATAGCTTTTTACAAGGCCCACCAAGCGATGAAATGCTGACAGCTGCATCTCAAGGTCTGTTTACCAAAAGTCCGGAGAGTTATGAAGCAGAAGTTAAAAAAGTAGTTGGTGTGCTAACCGAAGCTGGAAAAATTAGTACTTATATAGATGGTTGGTCAGTGAATAAAAGTGTGCTTAATAAGGTTGAGAGAACATATCATAATTTTTACAATGAATGGCTTGGAGTAGATTCTATTCCCGAAATTGCGCCCGCTTCAATTCATGCTACTGTTGATACTTTTTATGGAGCGAATAGGTATTTAACGAATGGAAATGTTAGCTCTCCAATAAAAAATTCTCTTAAAGATGAAACAATGAATTTCACATTGAGATTAACATTCTTGGAAAATAAGAAATATTATGACCTAATGATGGATAGATCTGCAATGGCGAACTCTTCAACGAGACTTTATTACAATATACCGACGCCCACCGAAACCTATAGTTATGGACACTCAAAAGTGCAATTTACTGATCGTGTGGGATTGCTCACTCGTGCGATTGTTACTTTAAAAGATGGCGCCAGTGATGACACACATCCTTTTTTAAGGGGTGCTTTTATTCGACGAAATATATTATGTGATCCCTTAGAGACACCGAAGGCAGATAACTTACCTGATAGGTCGTTGTCTTCTGATAGCAATGGTTTTTACTCTAAGAGAGTTCACTACGAGAATAAAGTTAATTCTCCATCTTGTATGGCATGCCACTCACAAATAAATAGTCTTGGCTTTGCACTGGATGATTACGACTCATTATCAAGATTTCGAACTGTTGAGCCAATTTTTGAGACGAAGTATAACTCAAAAAATGAGCCGGTTTATAATCTTGTTGCTCAAGAGCCAGTGAATGCTAGCGCAGAGAATTTAAAAATTGATTTGGCCAGTGGTGAAACTTCACGCAATGGGGTGGAGTTTAGCGATATGATTGGTAAGAGTTTTAAAGGAAATATGTGTTTTGTACGACAAGTCTTTAGGCACACTATGGCAAGATATGAAGGTCAGAAAGATGTTTGTTCTTTAAACGATCTTTATTCAAAGCTTGCTTCAAGTGATGGAAGTATTAAAAAAATGATTATGCATATTCCTTTCACGGATGAATTTAAAATGAAGAGATTAGGAGACTAATTTGAGCAAACTTAATGAAAATAGAAGAAATTTTATTAAAACATTTGGTGCGTTGGGAGCAAGTATACCCTTTCTTCCGTCGCTTTTAAGTATGAGCTTAAATGCTCAAGATACATTGGTTCCAAAAAGATTTGTTTTTATAAGAACGGCTCATGGTTCAAGGAAAGAAAATTGGGACCCTGGAATTAAGCCACCTGAGCTTTTAGGTAAAGACATTCGATCAGGTTCTCTTCAAGAATTATTTTCTTCCACACAGCTTAATAAACTTATTGATACTAATTTTAATCAATACTTAAACCAATTAACTTATATAAAAGGTCTAGATATACCAATTGGAATTGGACACAATTATGGTGGAGCTCTAGGGCACTACTCAACCGGAGATGGTTACGAAACAATTGATCAGCTTCTGGCCCGATCTTCTAAGTTTTATCAAGGAGTCACGCCAGTTATTGATTCACTAATTTTTTCGTCTTATGGATTTTGCTCGTACATGAATCAAAATGGGTCACTAAAGCCTCGTTCTGGCTATAGTGACCCTAGTGCTGCATTTGATTTACTCTTTAATCTAAGCAAATCAAGCAATTTAACTAAGTCAGGTTCAGCGATTGATATTGCATTAAAGCGGTTTGAAGAAATTAAAAAAAGTAATAAACTCTCAAGTGCAGATAAAAAAATCTTAGAGAATCAAATGTTTTTACTCAATGAAATGGGTGTAAAGCTTAAAAAGATAAAATCTGTCACTACTCCACAAAATCCAATTCCAACAGGGACGTTAACTTTAACGCAGAGATATGAAGCATTTGTTGATGTTGGAGTTTTAGCTCTGTTTAATAATTTAACAAATATTTTAGTCATTAATATCGAGGAAGCAGATGGGGTGGGGGCAAGTACGTGGCATTCTGCTTCTCATGATTCAGAAACTCAACTGTCGCCAAATCATTACAAAGCAAGTTATTGGGCCGCTCAAAAAGTGTTTTTGCGTTTAATTAAAAAAATGTCTGATATCACAGAAGCTAATGGTCGAACACTCTTGGATAATTCGCTTGTTTTTTGGGGAGGTGAAATGAGTCAAGGAGCGGGACACGTTCAAGAAAACATGCCCGTTATTTTAGCTGGCTCGGCTCAAGGTTTTATTAAACCCGGGCAATTTTTAGATTATTCTCAGTACGATTTAAAACCAGTTCCTTCAAATAATATGGGTGACTCCCAATACATGGGAAGATCCTACAATCAACTTTTAAATACAATCTTGCAATCAATGGGGTTAAATCCTGCAGATTACGAAAAAAATGGACAGTCGGGTTATGGGCAAGCTGTGTCGGCAAGCTTAAGTCGTAATTTAAGATATAAGGATATAATTTCTGAAGTTGGAAATGTATTACCTAAAATTCGCGGTTAATACGATCCAATAATTTTTTGTGATTAAAAGACTTATAGGTTTATTAAGAATTTTTCAATAGTTTAAGCATTTCTTTTTGATTTTTAAACCATAGAACCCAATAAATTGATAAATGGCAAATGATAGCTTTTGTTTCCATGGTAGGTTGTTGCAATATATTCTGCCCTATAAATTGGAGGAATAATTGTTATAGAATAACCACTTTTCAAAAGTATTAAATTTATAAGTAATATAATCTAACCAGACATAAAAGGTCTGGAATTGTTTTTGTTAAGATTTGATTAGTTTTTTCAAATTCTACTCAATCAGTATAAATCTCTGCCTGCATTTGTCGAAGCAGGAGCATGAGTAAAATTAAAATTAAAATATTATTAACTTCTCTATTATTTGGTTTGGCTTGCTTAACCTCATGTTCATACGAAAAAATTAATATTTCTTTAAATCCCAAATATCAAAAATCAAATAAACGCATAAGTCTTAACAAAGTACTTATGACAAATGAATCGCTAGAAATTTCTGGAGATAATTTGGATCTAATTCAAAATATTAAATTAAGAAAAGGCTCGATTGAGTACTCAACAACAATTTTTCTGATTTCAAAGCATAAGCTACATTTAAAAATGGCAACTGTAATAGATTTTATTTCTAATGATATTTTAAGTTTAGTAATATCTACTGCAAATGCTCAAAGTACTTATAGTTTTAATTTTTCTCTTTGCAATTCACTTTTAAATAATAAGCAAATTGACTGCACAATTAATCCAATTAATAACGATGTCCTAACTTTTGATGCAAACTTAGATAAATGGGTAACCAAAAACATTGCAGGACTAAACTATCTTGGATTGTATGATATGAGTTCAGGTAGTCTACCGCCCCCTGCAAATCCAGGTGATTATTATATTGTGAGTAGTCCAGGTAGTATTGGAGCTGTCAATTTTCTGAATGGAGATTGGGTTATTTATTCAGCTTCAGGTATTTGGGAAAAATATTTGAATTCAGGGGTCAGTTCTGTTTTTGGTCGGATGGGATCTATTGCTGCACAAAAAAATGACTATTCGCTCAACCTTTTAGCTGATGTTGACTTTGGAACACCACCTCAAGCTCAACAAGTTTTAACATATAATGGAGCAAAGTGGGTTGCTGCTACATTGTCTAACTCTGGTAGCGAAAGTGATCCTACTGTAAAGCTTTTTGCTAAATCTGATCTACCTACTTGTTCAACTAATGAGTATTTAAAATCTGACGGTAGCAACCTAAGTTGTGTCGTAACTTCCATCTTTAATGGTTTAGCCAATAAGGTTCTAGTGACTAATGCAAGTGGAGCGATAACATCTTCAAATCTAAATGCCCAGAAGTTAGATTACTTATCGCAAGTTACTTCTGACGTGCAAGTGCAAATCGATAGTAAGTTAAATCAAGCTTCATATGTTGATTGGTCTACAATAGGAATGCAGACGATAGATAATGGAAGGATTTTATTACCAGTTGCAAATAGAGTATTAGTATCAAGTACTACCGGAGTCCTTTCATCTTCGACTATTACAACTAGTGAAATAGGATATTTATCTGGAGTAAACAGCAATTTACAAACTCAGATAAATCAAAAGGCAGATGCAATCAATGCAGCTCAAACAATTGTCGCCGCTGTCATTACGGGATTAACTGGACCAATTAATAACAGTGATGCAGCAACAAAACAATACGTAGATCAAAATGCCTCTAAATGGCAAAATAACAACAGCACAATATACTATTCGTCAGGAAGTGTTGGTATTAATACTCAAACTGCTCGAGCAAGTTTAGATGTTAATGGTCAGGCAATAGCTGGATATTCAGATGTTGGAAATTCGGCGAATTTAAATTTTAATTTAGGGAATTTACTTGAGACTAGTAGCTTACCAACAACACTCAATTTACAAAATATTAATACAGGAGGCAGTTATACTTTAGTACTTACATCACCAACTGGAGGAAATTTTATTTTAAATTCTGTTGGAAGATCTATTCGTTGTCTCCCCGACTGCCCTTCTTCAACAATAATTCACAATAGTAATTCACATACATTGATAAGCATTGTAGCCACAAACTCTAATTTATACGTTTCATGGGCCAGGGGATTTTAATGTTCAAGGTCAAATTAACACTGGCTATTATTTTCAATTTATTGACTTCTATGAATTTAATGTCGTTTATACATGGAAATATAGCCTCTCAGGGGAGATCACAACACCCTGCCTGGACAAAGCAAATTGGTGCTTCAGAAGGTCAAACTGCAGGGGCGATGAACACAGGAAAAATATTAAATTTAAATTCAGGAAATTACATTTTATTGACTTCATTTTCGGGGCAAATGAATGGAGGAATATCAACTAATCGATCATGTTTAAAAGTTGAAAATTTCAAATCAGCTAACATATCAGAATGGTCAAAAATCTATTGCGCTGAAACCCAAGCGGGGAGTCTTTTTATGATAAATGCAGTGTTAGATTCTCAAGGGCGCATAAATGTATTTTACAATGTAGCTTTAGAAACTGGTGATGATTTTACTAATAGTTTAAGCTATTTTGTTTGGCTTGTATTAGATCATTCAGGAGTTGAGGTCTCATATAATAAATTATTTCAAAGAAGTTTGAGCGATGCATTTTTTTCAATTTCTGCTGCAATTCTTAATTCACAAGATGAATTATTGCTTGGTGGTTTTTCCAATAGTGTTAGTGAAGTTGATATTAATGTAGATATATATCACTCCTTTTTATTAAAATTAAATAGAGATAAATCAACTGCTTTTTTAAAAAAGTACATAACAAATTCAGCATCAATATTAAAAATTATTCCTCAATTAGATGGAAGCATAGATTTACTTTTTAATATGAGTGCTGATTTAGAATCAATATCATTAATTGGTCAAACGGATTTGCTATTAAGAAAAGTTGACTCCACAGGAAACACTCTTTGGAATTGGCATAAAGGTGAAAGTGGTAGCAACATCATTGGCGGTGATGTAATTGCCCATCAAGGTGATTATTACATAGCTGGCATTACGGATGCAGAGATGGAGGGGATACCTCAAAAAGGGGGGCAAGATTTATTTGTTTACAAAATTAATACAAATCAGAATGTCATGTGGGTTAAAAAATTTGGTCGATCAATGTCAGACTGTACCAATGCATTTTTATTAGCTAATTATTTTGATAATAACAAGATTACTATTCTAAGTAATTGTACAAACGGAATCGAGGACCTCCCGCCAGTTGGCTCTATAGATATAATTTCACTAGAACTTAACATACTAGATGGATCTATATCTAAGAAAAATCTATACGGTAAATCTTCACTAAATTCGACTTTAGTGAGTTTTACACAGTCTAATGTTGGGGAAAATTATATTAATATTTATACGAATGGCGACCATTTGATCCCGAGTCTTGATACAAATCATTCAATTCATTTATTGTCAAAACTTGATCACTCATTAAATTTGCAATTAATTCAATCACATAAAATATATAATGCTTCAATGAATGCTTCAGCTATGAATGTTGATAAACTTGGTAATGTTTACATAGCTGGTCAATCAAATGGCGACTTCCAAAGCAATACTCTAACAACACCTCGAGCAATATTTGTTAGTAAGTACAGTAGAAGTGGAGTGCTTATATGGACGTTCATACTTAACTCTCAAAATTTCTCATTGATAACTTCGGTTTCAATTGATTCGAACAATAATGTCTATTTGGTTGGCAAGACTAATGAACAACTGGATGGAATTGCTGTGATTGGAAGTACTGATTCTTTCATCATTAAGTTAAATTCATCGGGGCAAAAAATATGGTCTAAGAGAATCGGAAATGCCTCAAAAACAGTTATCGTTGAATCGTCCGCAGTAGATTCACAAAGTAATTTATTGATTTTTGGAATAACAAATGGAAGTTGCGAGGGGGGCGGGAAAATTGGTGTACAAGATTACTTTATAGTTAAATACGATGGTGATGGAAATAAAATAAGTAACATACAAGTTGGAGTGCCAACAAAGTCACTAGGAGCAGTTCAGATGCAGCTGGATTCTCAAGATAATATTTACATTACTGGATCAGCGAATACAAACTTGGATGGTGTAAGTAAGAAAGGAGCTTTGGATACATATGTTTCAAAATACAATTCTGCATTATCTCGAGTGTGGACGACCATGCTAGGAACAGCTCCTAATGGTTTAGTAAGACCTACTAGTCTTTATATTTCAAGCTATGGTGACATTTATTTAAGTGGAACAACTGATAAAAATCTTGAGGGTAATGCGAAAATTGGTTTAATTGACAGCTACATCGCAAAAATTAATAGTAATGGTAGTGTAGGGTGGCTTAAACTCATTGGGGGTTTAAACTCAACTAATTCATTGTCTAATATCGTTGAAAGCTCTGAAAGAAAAATTTATCTAGCGATAAATTATAGTGGAAGCTTGTTGAGTCAGGTTCGTGTTGGATTAAAGGAGTTTGTCATTCTTAAGCTAGATGAATTCGGAAATATAACAAATACAAAATTTTTTCAACCTCGTACTAAAATGACACATGAGTTTCGGCGAATCTTATTTGATGGCCTAGGTAATTTGTATATTTTGGGTAATACGTCAGATCAATTTGACTTCCAATTAAAAAGTAGTCCGGATGAAATGTTCATTACAAAATTTTCCCATTTTTCTCTTTAGAGGGGCTACTCAAACAAAAATTGATTCATGGAATATTAAGATCTTGTTAAGAGTTAAGTGTTTAAGTTCTATTTTATAAAATATATTTTTTTTATGTCTAATTTTTTAAAAATATGTTACGAGGTTGATATAAAATAAATAGAAAAGATCTATTTATTAACTAAGGATGAAATGTATGAATAAATTTTTTATTGCTCTCATTTTTACAATTATCTCATCAATTTCTTATGGAGTCTGTACTGATTCAAAACGTCAAGTTGAAGCAATCAACATAGCTTCTAAGTTTGCGAGTTCAAGAGGAGTTAAAGGCTCAATTCAGTACAAGGTTAAAAAGACTACATTTGTTTCTGCTAGGAATGAAGTAGAATACAATGTAGAAGTTAAAATTGGACATGAATTAGGTAAAGAAAATTATCTAGTATTAATTGATCAAAAATGCCTGCCCACATCTATTATGCTATCAGATGGATTAGAATAGCTTATTTTTTTAAAAATAATAAAAGTCACTAAAAATGATTGCAAGTGTCCAAGATCAATGTTTATTTAATTTCTAGTTTATTATTTATTTTTGTTTTGGGTTCCTATTCTTGAATAGGAACCTTTACTTCATTTATTTAAATGTGATCCAATAATTTTTTGTGATTAAAAGACTTAAAGGTTTATTAAGCATTTCTTTTTGACTTTCATAAACCATAGAACTCAATAAATTGATAAATGGCAAATGATTGCTTTTGTTTCCTTGGTAGGCTGTTTCTGGCGGGAGCGAAGGTGCTCCCCTGCGGCAAAAGTCTGCTATGCAGAGTTTTGCCGAAGTGGTGCCCCCGAGACTGAAGAAACGTTAGTTTCTGAAGTTGAGTGGGGATAGACCGAAGCTAAATGTTAGCGAAGAAAATAAAAAAGCCACTCAAAGAGTGGCTTTTGATTTTTAAGTAAATGGCGGGAGCGAAGGGACTCGAACCCTCGGCCTTCTGCGTGACAGGCAGACGTTATAACCAACTTAACTACGCCCCCATTTCAAGTTTTGTCAGTATAGGAATTTTTTGAATAAAGGTCAAGATTTTTTCAGAAAAAAATGTTGCAGGAGAAAAGCTTGAGCATAAGATAAAATGGGCCTAAACTTTATAGCAATACGGACATAAGAGGGAACTTATGAATATTTTTATCACGGGTGGAACCACGGGAATAGGTCTGGAGCTTGCAAAGGTTTATCTTAAAGAAGGGCATCGAGTTGGAATCTGTGGTCGTCATTTAAACAAATTTCCATCTGAAATTAGAAACAAATATCAAAAATTATTTTGTTACGAAGTCGATGTCACCAATCGCGAAGAATTAAAAAAAGCAGTTCATGATTTTGCTGGAAGTGATTTGGATATAATGATTGCAAATGCCGGGCGTTCGGTGGGGCCTAAGACTAAAACGCCTTCCTATATGGCTGCACTCGATGTCATGAACATCAATATTTTTGGCGTGCTTAACGCTTTTGATATCGCGCTTGAGTTAATGCTGCCCAAGCAGAAAGGGCATCTCGTCGCCACTGCCTCGGTGGCTGGTATGGTGGGGCTCCCGGGAGCTTCGAGCTATAGCGCTTCGAAGGCAGCTGTTTTAAAACTTTGCGAATCATACTCTATCGATTTAAAATCCCAAGGTATTTTTGTCACCGCCCTTGCTCCGGGGTTTATCGATACTCCGCTCACCCAAAAAAATAATCACAAAATGCCATTTTTAATGACCGCGGATAAAGCGGCTAGGCTTATAAAAAGAGCAATCGAAAAAAAGAAAGTTCTTTATATTTTTCCTTTGAGGATGAAGTTATTGATGTCTCTTTTAGAGAAAATGCCGCGCGCTTGGTATCGATTTTTAATGGGATCAAAATTGTTTAATTACAGCCAAGATTTATAATTGAGAAAGTTATATTGGGAGAATGTAGAATGATAAACGATAGAAAAACGATCATATTTTATTTAACATTGGCATTTATGCTTTTTTCTTTTGTTAGTTACAAAGCGAGTGAAAGCCAAAAGAAAAATACACCCGCTTCAGCAAGTAAATTACCGGTGAAAACATCCGTTGCACCTTGTGCCACTGGAGATAAAAATAAAGCTGTAGAGAAAGAAGACATCCTTAAAAAATTAGAAGAAGAAAAAAATAATAAGAAAGCATTTTCCCTACAAGGTGGCAATAAAGGCTGCACTTTAAAATAGGTCATCCATGCAAGTAAAATGTGAAGTATCTTTGGGAGAATTGGTTGATAAATTAACCATTTTAAAAATTAAAACAGAAAAAATTATTGATCCCATTAAAAATGAATATGCCCTTCAAGAAAGCAAGTTGCTCGAAAAAATTTTGAGTGAACTTAAGCTCGATGGAGTGGAGGCTATGATGGGAGAGTTAAAAAAGGTCAATGAAGAATTGTGGCTCATAGAAGATCTCATTCGCGACAAAGAAAAAGAAAAAAAATTCGATGCAGAATTTATTGAACTGGCCCGAAGAGTTTATCAAACTAACGATAAAAGATTTAAAATTAAAAATGAGATTAATTTTCATTTTGGTTCTGCAATAAAAGAAGTAAAATCTTACCAAGAATATTAAGCATCAAGGAAATTATTTTTATGGCCAAATTAACTCGCGATGAGAAATACGATCTCTATGAATCTTCCGTGCAAAATCCCGAAGCTGATGTTGCTTTTATCAGTAAGGAATTTAAGGCAGCTAAGGGGCGTCAAGCCATTTCTTTGCGCGAAGATTTTTGTGGGACTGGAGCGATGGCCTGCCACTGGGTTAAGACGGATCCAAGTCGCAAAGCTTTTGGAATTGATTTAGATGTCGAGCCCATCAGCTATGGCCTCGATCATCATTATTTAACCATGCCTGAAAGTGCACAAAAGCGCATGCAGTACATTAAGGGTAACGTTTTATCTCGCTACGATTTTAAAACAGACATTGTAGTTGCTTTTAATTTTTCCTATTTTCTTTTTAAAGAACGCAAAACATTGGTTCAGTATTTTAAATCGGTCAACGATCATTTAAATGCAGATGGAATGTTTTTTATTGATCTGTTTGGTGGAACAGAAACGCGAAAAGAATTAGTCGAGTCAAATAAGTTTAAATCTCACAAATATATTTGGGATTGCGATAGCTACAATCCATTAACGGCAGAGTGCAAGTACTATATTCATTTTGAAAAGAAAGGTCAGAGGTTTGAAAAAGTTTTCCAATACGATTGGAGAATGTGGGATGCCAAAGAATTGCAAGATGTCTTAACCGATGCAGGTTTTAAAAATGTTCAAACTTATTGGGAAGGCGTAGATAAAGATGGATCCGGCAATGGCAAATTCAAGAAAAGCTTTAAGGCAGAAAACTGCGAGTCCTGGGTAACTTATATCTCTGCTTCAAAATAGTCATAAGGCAAGTAAATAAGATTGTTGTTTCGTCATATTTGCGGTAAAATTGACGAAGTCGAAGTGAATATGACTGTATTCAATAGGGATTTGATTTCGCCTGAAAAGTCGTTTTTTTTATTTGGACCTAGAGCGACTGGAAAATCAACATGGCTTAAAAATGAGTTGGCTCCCGACTATTCCATAGATCTTTTAAAATCTAGAGAATATTTAAGATTTTCAAAGTATCCAGAGGAATTAAGCGAATTGATTTTGGCCAATCCCAAGTGGACTAAGATCGTCATTGATGAAATTCAAAAAGTTCCTGAATTATTAGATGAAGTACATTCAATCATTTTTGAGCATAAAAATAGAATGCAGTTTGTTTTGACTGGCTCGAGTGCTCGAAAATTAAAAAAATCTGGTACGAATTTTCTCGCCGGAAGAGCCTTGTTAAGAAAATTTTATCCCTTAAATGCCTTTGAACTTGGCAAACATTTTGAATTAAATTTGGCCATAAGATTTGGATTATTGCCGGAAGTTTGGAATTTAAAAAATGAAAGTGAAAAAAATGATTATCTTTACTCATATGTTGAAACTTATTTAAGAGAAGAAATACAACAAGAAGCCTTAACTCGTAATTTACCTGCTTATTCTAAATTTCTGGAACATATGGCCTTAAGAAATTCCCATGTTATTAATTTGCAAAATCTTTCAAATGAAATCGGCGTAGCGAGAACGACATTAAAAGGTTATTTGGAAATTCTTGAAGACACACTGCTTGGCTCTTCTCTTAATCCAATACACTTAAAAGCCAAAGTAAAAGAAGTTTCTACTCCTAAATTTTATTTTTTTGATCCAGGTGTTGTTAGAGGTTTAACAAATTCATTAAATGAAAAATTAGATGCACGAGAAAAGGGGAGTCAGTTAGAAACTTACATTCTTCATGAGTTAAAGTGTTTTTCTGATTATTACGGAAAGATGTGGCAGTTTTTTTATTGGTCTACTCCTTCAATGACCGAAGTCGATTTTATCGTATCCCAAGGAAAAGAGAAAATTGGTATCGAAGTAAAATCTGCCAAAAATTGGGACTTAGACTTTAATTACGGCTTGAACATACTTTTAGATGAAAAAAAAATTAGTAAGGCTTACGGGATTTATGATGGAGAGGAAATTATTAAAAAAGGAAAAGTCATGGTCATTCCTGCAAAAATATTTTCTAGTTACATGCGTGACCATAATCTTTTTTAAATAATTTTTCCTATTATTTCTCCCACTATGTGACTCGAGAGCGAAACAACGAGAACGCATCAAAAAAACAAAATCCGATCAGTATAATTCGAAAGAGAATTTAGGGTACTGCCTAACAACCCCCCCCAACAACTCTTCATAAACTGTGGCGGTTAAATTCTTTTCTACTAAAAGAATAATTTTGTTTTGATCGATATTTTGTTTGAGCATCGAAATATGCTCATCGATTTCGCTTTTTTTTGGGAAGTGGGGAAAGTAAACAATGGAGAGTGTCGACTGGAATTGCTCACCTAAGAAAACTTGAATCTGCTGAGGATTAAAAAGTTCATTTCCTAGCAAGCTTTGTGACACCAATCCATCTAATAAATAATTGCATAAATTAAAATGGTGCAAATGAGTGTTCAAAGCATTTTCTCCAAACCAGAAAATGGCCTGAACTTGATGATCGATATTTTTTAAAAGTTCAAATTGCGTTTGAATGGCCAATTGATCTTGAATGCTCATAGATTAAGCATTTTCCTTGGCGATTTTATCCATAATACTGTTGATAAAGCCTGCCGATTCGTTGGGGCAATATTTTTTAGCAATATTGACGTACTCGTTGATGAAAATGCCAGGAGCTTTTTCGTGTGAGTGATTGAGTTCGTAAACTCCCAAAACAAGCAAAGCTAAATTCATGCGATCAACCCGGTCCATATTTTTTTGAGCTAGGTGTGGTGCGATTTTTTCTAAACTTTCACCTTCGAATTCTAAAGCTCCAACGATTAACTCTTTGGAGAATTTCTTTGTATGAATGTCGAGGGCATTGTGCGGATGCTCTTCGTCGAATTCGGAAAATGATTGATCAAAAAGCTGAAGAGCATTTTCTAATTTGTGTGATGATTGGGCAATTTCACTTCGAAGGTCATTAAATTCTGGGAGAAAATGTTTGTAGAGAAATTTAAATGCATATTCGCGAGCGAGCGTGCGTTTAGAAAGTGTGGGGTTGGGGTTAATTGAGTTCACTTTTTATACCTTGGTAACAAATATCTTTTTTTGCGTTGAGATTGTTTTTAAGTCCATAGACAAAATCTTCAATATCGCCAAAATCCCAATAGAACGAAGCAAATCGCACGTAGGATACTGGATCGATCTTTTTGAGTTCATCCATAATGATGTTGCCCAGTTGATCGGAGCTCACTTCCGACTTGGAAAGATCGAGCACAGACTTTTCAATTTTATCGATAAATTTTTCTAATTGATTAGCAGAGATGGGACGCTTTGAACAGGCCTTTTTAAGACCCTTCATCACTTTCTCCCGATTAAAATTTTCTCTTCGCCCATCTTTTTTTACGATTTGAGGCATTTGCAAATGGAGTTTTTCGTAGGTGGTGAATCGAAATTCACACACATCGCATTTGCGACGACGGCGCGTGCAATTTTCTTCAAGCAAAGTTCTTGAATCAATAACGCGTGTATCGGGAGCTGAACATTGAGGACAAAGCATAATTATTTATAAAGGGGAAAGTTATTACATAACTCTAATACTTCAAGTTGGATTTGTTTTAAAGCATTTTCATCTTTTGCTGCCATGAATGCTCGTTTAATCCACTTTGCCAGGAGTTGCATTTCCTTTTCCTTGAGCCCGCGAGTGGTGATGGCCGGAGTTCCAAGACGAACTCCCGACGTCACAAAGGGAGAACGTTGATCGTTGGGGATCATGTTTTTATTGCAAGTGATGCCGGCCAACTCGAGAGCTTTCTCCGCCTCTTTTCCCGAGAGTCCCACTGAATCTGTTTTTAGCAGTAAGAGGTGATTATCTGTTCCGCCAGTGACCAGCGCGATATCGAGATTTAAAAGCTCGTTTCCAAGAACCTTGGCATTGGCCACCACTTGCTTTTGATAGGCCACAAAATCGTCGCTTAAAGCTTCTTTAAAGGCGACGGCCTTACCTGCAATCACGTGTTCGAGTGGACCGCCTTGGATGCCGGGAAAAATATTGGAGTTCATTTTTTTTGCTAATTCTTCATCGTTGGTTAAAATGATGCCTCCGCGCGGACCGCGCAAAGTTTTATGCGTCGTACTGGTTACGATATCGGCGTAGGGGATTGGAGAGGGATGCACGGAAGCCGCTACGAGCCCTGCAATGTGGGCCATGTCCACCATGAGTTTTGCACCCACTTCGCGGGCAATATCTTGAAAAATTTTAAAATCAATTTCGCGCGGATAAGCCGATGCTCCAGCGACGATAAGTTTTGGCTTTTCTTTTTTAGCACAGGCCAAAAGCGCGTCGTAATCTAGCCGCTCGGTTTGCGGGTTTAATCCGTAGGAAACAAATTGAAAAAGTTTTCCGGAGAAATTAACTGGAGATCCGTGAGTTAAGTGCCCACCTTCGGCGAGATTCATCCCGAGAATTTTGTCTCCTGGACTTAGGAGAGAAAAATAAGCGGCCATATTGGCTTGGGATCCCGAGTGCGCCTGTACGTTGGCAAATTTTGATTGAAAGAGTTGATTGACTCGCGCGATGGCCAAATCTTCTATTTGATCGACGAACTCACAACCGCCGTAATACCGCTTGTGAGGGAGTCCCTCGGCGTACTTGTTAGTGAGGATTGAGCCCTGCGCCTCCATCACTGACATCGACGTGTAATTTTCGGAAGCAATCATTTCTAAACCCTCAACTTGCCGCTTTTTTTCCAGCTGAACGAGGTTGAAGATTTCGCTATCACTTTTTGCTAAAAATTCCATTTCCTTACTCTCTCACTTTTTAATTAGGCCCATTTTTGCCAATGAGTATTTACCCGCGAAATTTTTTAATCACCAACGATGAATTCGTTCCACCAAAGCCAAACGAATTATTGAGTGCGTAATCAAAATCTTTTTTGATCGCACGGTGAGGAACGTAGTTTAAATCGCAAGCCTCATCGGGGTGATCTAAATTGATTGTAGGCGGAATCATACCTGTATGTAAGGCCATCGTACAAAAAATTGTTTCTATTCCACCGGCCGCACCCAACAAGTGACCAGTCATCGACTTGGTGGAGGACACGTGCAGATGATAAGCGTGATCGCCAAAAGTTTTTTTAATGGCATTTGTTTCGCCGACATCGCCAAGCGGTGTGGAGGTTCCATGGGCATTGACGTAACCAATCGCCGAAGGATCGATTCCTGCATCTTTGATGGCCATGCTCATACAGCGATATGCGCCTTCACCTTCGGGGTGTGGCGCGGTGATATGATGAGCGTCGCTAGTGGCACCGTGTCCTAAAATCTCACCATAAATAGTGGCACCGCGAGCTATCGCTTGTTCCATTTCTTCCAGCACTAAAATGCCGGCGCCTTCGCCCATTACAAATCCATCGCGATCGCGATCGAAAGGGCGAGAGGCTTTAGATGGATCCTCATTATTTTTTGAAAGTGCTTTCATGTTAATAAAACCCGACATTCCAAGCGAGCATACAACCGCTTCCGCCCCACCTGTCAGCATGAGCTTTTGTCGACCGTGCATGATTTCGTAACTGGCAGCCGATATCGCGTGAGCCGCCGAAGCACAGGCCGAAGAAATGCTATAATTTAACCCTTGTAAATTAAATCGGATGGAAGCGAGGCCCGAAGTCATATTGGGGATAATCGCTGGAATAAAAAAAGGCGAGACTCTTCGCGAACCTTTTTCAAACATCACCTTGGCAGTTTGTTCAATTTCAGGCATTCCTCCAATTCCAACACCCAAAATACAACCCATTTCATGGGGCGCATAAGGGGCATTTATTTGGTGATCGACGAGCAGGCCTGCATGTTTAAAAGCTTCGTAACTCGAGTGCATAGTAAAATGAATAAAGCGATCGTATCTCGAAGCTTCTTTTTCATCCAAAATATGAGGAGCGAGAGTAAAATTTTTAACTTCTCCAGCGATTTTAACGCCCATTTGCTCGGTATTGACATTTTCTATAAGTGTTACGCCCGACTTCCCCTCGAGAGCGTTATTCCAAACCTCTTCGAGCGAGTGTCCTAGTCCGTTCATCATTCCCATACCGGTGATGGCCACACGATGGATCTTCTTCATGATTCCTCCAAAATATGATCACTATCTTATTTTTATAAGACCTAAAAAAACAAAGGCCCCAAATTGGGGCCTTTATCGTCGATCAAATTAAGCTTGTTTTTTTTCTAAGTAAGCAACGATGTCTTTAACCGTTTTTAATCCTTCAGCTTCTTCTTCGGGAATTTCTACGCCAAATTCATCTTCCATTTTCATCATCAATTCAACGATGTCTAACGAATCAAGGTTTAAGTCATCAACAAAACTTGTCTCCATGTTAATTTTAGAGATATCAATTTTAGTTGCATCGCTGATAAGTTTGATTACTTTGTCTTTCATTAAAAACTCCTGAAAATTTCTTAACCAAAAAATAATATTAAAATCTATTAGATATAGAGGCCACCGTCAATTTTTATTGTTTCACCAGTGATATAAGAAGATGCTTTGCTGAGCAAAAAGCAAACTAAGGCGGAAACTTCATCGCCATGGCCCATTCTTTTAAGAGGAATTGAATTTAAGTAATGCTCTTTTACTTTTTCATCTAAGGCATCGGTCATATCGGTGGTGATAAAGCCAGGACAAATCGCATTGCATCGCACGTTGCGCGAAGCGAGTTCTTTGGCGTAGGACTTGGTAAAACCTATGAGACCCGCTTTTGAAGCAGCGTAGGCAATTTGTGAGCTGTTCCCCATTAGTCCGACGACAGAGCTAATATTAACCACAGAAACATCTTCTGCTTTTAAGAAACTGCGGGAGAGGATTTGCGTGAGCATGATCGATGCCGTGAGGTTAGTGCGAATGGTTTGCTCCACATCTTCTTCTTTCATGCGAAGGACAATTTGATCTTTTGAAATTCCAGCATTGTTCACCAGTCCTGTGATGGGACCCTTGGCTTCAATAAAAGCCTCCACTGCTTTTTTCATTTGTTCTGTGTGGGTGACATCAAAAAATAAAGCATCGACATCACTGGCCCCAAGATTTTTGAGTTCCATCGTCAGAGCTTCTTTTTGCACTAAAGCTTTTTCATCTTCGCTGCGGTAATTAAAAATAACGTGTGCACCTTGTGCCGCGAGACTTTTCACCATTTGCAGTCCCAATCCGCGCATTGCGCCGGTGACTAAAACTTTTTTTCCTTTGAGATCATTGTATTGAGCTAACATAGAAACTCCTTTCTTATTTGGATGCTTGAAGTTTTTCCAGTAAAGTGGTTTTCCAAAGATCGTTTTCACCATCGATATTAATCACAGTTATGTCCGAGCGAATTTTTTTTATCAGCCCAGTTAAAACTTTTCCCGGGCCAAGCTCGAGACAAATTTGCCCCGGAGGTAGTTTTAAAATCGATTGCGTCCAATAAACTGGGCCCATGGCTTGTTCAACTAATAAATCTTGAATTTGTTCTGGAGATGTCTCCACCGGTATCCATGAGGCGTTAATATTGGCGATGTAAGGAAGCTTATTGGGCTGCCAATTTAATTTTTTAAATGCTTCTTTTAGTTTTAGAGCAGCAGGTTTCATAAGACTTGAATGAAAGGGCGCGGAGACTTTTAATTCGATCGCTCGATGCGCTTCTAAATAATTTTCGGCCAAGTAAGAAATGGCGCGCTTGCAAGCTTGTTCATGCCCGGAAATAACAATTTGCTGAGGATCATTAAAATTTGCCGGCATGACTTCCTCGCCAGGAAGAGAACTTTCGCGACAAGCTTTCACCACCATCTCTTCGGGAACTTTTAAAATTGCATACATGGCACCTACACCTACAGGAACAGCTGCTTGCATAAATTTCCCACGCCAGTGAGTCGCTTTGAGTGCATCGCTTAAATTTAAAACCGAAGCCGCCACTAAAGCGGCATACTCACCAACCGAGTGGCCAAGCACGGCGTTCACTTCAATATTTTCCGCTTGTAAAAATTGTTGAACATTATAAAAGCATCCAATGGAATGTAAAAGTATTGCCGGCTGAGTATTCTCAGTCATCTTGAGAGTTTCTTCTGGGCCTTCGTGCATGATTGATTTTAAATCGTAGGCGAGCGCTTCGTTTGCTAGCTGAAAAAGGGAAGCATCTAAATTTTTTCCCATGCCCACAAATTGCGATCCCTGGCCGGGAAAGAGGAGAGTGATATTTTTCATAAAAATTCCTTTTTTTATTTTTTAATATTTAAATAAAACGGCACCAGCTGTTAAACCTGCTCCAAATGCATCGAAGAGGACGACATCGCCGCGCTTAATTCTGCCGTCGGTAATCGCTTCGTGAAAAGCAATGGGAATGGTCGCAGCCGAAGTATTCCCGTAGCGATCGATATTGACGATCACTTTGTCCATTTCAAATTCGAGCAACTTTGCCGTCGTTTCAATAATTCTTATATTGGCTTGATGAGGAACGACCCAGTTGATTTCAGATAGACTAAGCCCCGCATCGTGAATAACTTTTTTAGCATTTTCGGCGAGTGTTCTGGTCGCCACTTTAAACATTTCTTTTCCCTTCATTTGCATATAGTGAGTTTCATTTTCCAAGTGTTCCTTGGTAATTGGCGTCACAGAACCGCCCACTGGTTGATCAAAAAATTCTCCGCCCGTGCCGTCGGCGGATAAAATACTAGAATAAACTTTGGAGGCTGAATTTTCTTGGGCCCTACCAACAACCGCGACGCCACAACCATCGCCAAAAAGAATACATGTGTTGCGATCTTTCCAGTTTACTTCGCGCGAAAGCATTTCCGATCCAATGATGAGAGCATTTCTAATCATCCCCATCGAAATCATCGCTTGCGCCATGTTAAATCCATAAACAAACCCCGAACAGGCAGCTGAGATATCCAAGCATGCACATTGATTGGTGATCCCCAATTTAACCTGAAGAATTGTGGCACAGTTTGGTAATTTGACATCGGGAGTGACCGTGGCAAATAAAATAAGATCGATGTCGTTGGGATTTAGTTGCGCAGCTTTTAAAGCTTGCATGCTTGCATGATAGGCCATGTCGGTTGGAAACTCGCCGCCTTCTGTGGAGCAGATCCTTCTTTCCTTAATTCCTGTTCTTTCAAAAATCCATTGATCGTTGGTCTCTACAATTTTTTCCAAGTCAAAATTAGTGACCACTTTTTTTGGTGCATACATGCCAGTGCCTAGGACTTGGACATCGTATCTTTTCATATAAACCTTCCGTGTCGAAATATTAATCTTGTGATCTAAACGCAACAAGGCCCTTAAATCCTATCGATTAAATCGCGAATTTAAGGGCCTTGGTATACACAATGCGTAGTAAAATTATTCTTGAGTTGTTTCTTCAGTATCAGCTTTTACTGAGATCATTTGTTTCCCTTTGTAGAAACCACATGAAGAACAAACAGTATGTGGCATCACGTGAGCTCCACAATTGTTGCATGTCATTGGGTGTTTTCTATAAAGCTTATGGTGTTGACCTGCTCTTCTTAAACCTTTTCTAGAAACTGAATTTTTCTTCTTAGGAACTGCCATATAAATCTCCGCGTCAAATATGATTAGGGCAAAAAATAAAATAATAGTCTTGAATCAATACGTCATCTTAAGGCTTTCTGGCAAGTAAAATCTTCCTTTAAAAATAAATTTGGCCTTGGCATTCGCCTTCGCAGCGAGGAAAGGGGTCCATTTCAGAAACCAATTGCTCGTGAATAAAATCATTAAATGCAGCTTGTCCTTTTTTTAAAAAATAAAGCTCGACTTCCGCCCCTCCGGCATAAACAGTAGTAGATTCTTCATACTCGGGTGACTTTTCCAAAGCTTCATTTAAATAAGCCCCTTTGAGTTCGAGTTGAACTTCTTGCTTTAAAGGATGCAAGCAGCGCCCACATGGAAGGTGGTAATGACCGGAGACGTCCGCATTCACGAGGAGATGATCGCCTAAAAAGTGATCATTTTTTCTCAAAACTTCTAAATGAATTTTAAGTTCTGGCGCGAGCTCTAAAGCATCGTCGTCGCGATCGGTTTCAAGCTCAGTTAAAATATTTTTAACCCAAGCTGTGCTTTCATTAATTTCAAAAATTTCCGTGATATCGTGACTAAATTTATTTAAAGGTAACTGTTCAGGTAACTGGTGATTAATTTTTTCGTTCATTTGATCCCCGCAAAATTGGTCGCATCGAGTTCAACTTGTATGCCTATAATTTTTTAAAATGTAAACGAATTATAAAAAAATTTGCCTCGATCGATGCCCTTGATCTACTCGGGCTGATCGGGTTTGTTTGAACGATATTTCCAAACTAAACTCGGCATAATGTCGAGTTCAACACTCATCAATTCGAGTTGAAAGGATTTTATAGTTGAGCGCGTGCGTTTAAAGAGTCCCAGATTTTGGTCTGGTAAAAAGACGAGCGTTTCAAAAGCCGGGAACCGACTTAAAAATTCAAGCAGAGAAAGGGTCTCGCCATTTTCCATCAAAAGGCGTTGATTACCAGCATTATAGATCCAAAACAGGTCGCCTTCTTCCATGTATGCAAAGAGATTTTTAAGCGCTTGTTCCAAGGAAAGGGTATAAGTAAAGACGCCAAAATAGTCCATAAAGATCGGTCGATTGAGCGATTTTTCGGCGGCGATTTTATGTTTTTCTTTTAATAATTCATCGACGTTAAAAGATTCAAATTTTTGACCAAGTTTTAAACTCACATGCCCTTTTTCTGTTTCTAATTGATGGAGTTTTTCCAAGGCAATTGGATCACTATTAAATTGATGGAGAGAATAAGTCGTGATGTGAAAGGGTTTGTGGCCTGGCCTTAATTCTTTAAGAAAACTTTGAGTAGAGTTGAGGTTTCCACCTCCCAGGATAAAAAGATGAGGGGAAATCTGATTGTCCATCAATTGATTTTTCAAGCTATAGAATTGTTCGTGGACGTTGGAGCGCGCTTTAAAAGCTGAAAAGTAACTTTGAGTCGTTCTATCGACCATAAAAGGTGAGAGTTGCAAAATATAATTTTCGTAAGCATAAAGTCGGACGAGAATGTGGGGGGCTAAGTTTGCATGCTGAGGAAATTGGAGGGTCATCGGCGCGTGAAAAAAATCACTTCTTCGCTCGAGAATGTTGGCTAAGTCGAGAAGATTGGCATTGATTCTCTGGTAGTCGCTTAGAGCCTTATGTGGGGGATTTGTTTGTTCGAGATGAGATCGATCGAGATCATCGATGATAACTTGCAATAAATGTCGACAGCCAAAAGGAAAGGCGGCTTCCAGCGCGAAGGGCATAATAGCGAGGAGCCAAATTGTAAATATTGAGATAAATTTAAACATAGTGTTTCTTAAAAAAAAAACTGTAAAATGAAAATAAAATTGTATGCCTAGATTCACTTTTCAAGTGAATCTAGGCATACAAGTCATTGGTAATTTTAATTTTCAATACTTGAAAATTAAACTGTGTGGAGTATATCCATAGTTACGTTAATGGTGAAAAAAGTAAACTAAGCAGGAAGTGCGATCATGAATATTTGGTTTTGTGGAATGTCAGGCGTGGGAAAAAGTACCTTGCTTCAGCAACTGGAGACCCGTTTTACCCCTTTAAACCCCGGACTTTTTCACTTTTCAATTGATTGTATAGATTTAGATCGAGAGATTGAAAAAAACCTCACAGCAAGAGGAATTTTGCATTCACTTTCATTGGGAGATTTCTTGCGAGTATCGCTTGAAAATGTTCAAGTTTTTCGCCAAATAGAGAGCGATCTCATCTCTCAAATACTGCAGCGTAAGCAAAAGGAAAAAGAGATTTGCATGATAGCCCTTGGGGGTGGGGCTTTAACCGCAGAGCATTTTAAAATAATAAAAAGTCATTCTCACCAACTGCTCTGTTATTTAAAAGATGATTTTGAAAAAATTTGGATTCGGTTGAGCGCACATCCCGAAAAGTTATTAGCTAATAAAAGTCGGGAAGAGGTTTATCAGATTTATCTAAAGCGAAGTGAGATCTTTGAAAAGTCGGATTTGATAATCGAATTTGAACAACTAAAAGGGATTGAAGAGATCGATGCTTTGGGGCATAATTTAATTGAGAAACTCATCCAAGATCTAAAGTAATTGGTCGGAATAATTGTCGCGATTCAAGGGAGTGAAGAGTGGAAGATCATCAAACGCATACTCGTAAAGTAAGTATGACAGTGGCTATGTTATTATCAGACATAGAAAGCTTAAAAGAACTCTCTGCTCTCTTTAAAAAACTAAACGTCGTTCCTTATTTTTATGAAGACTTAAAATCTTTTTGGACGGGAGTGATCGAGCGCATGCCGACTCTTGCTATCGTCGATGTCAAAATGATGAGTCATGGTGAGCACAATTTAACAGCGCATCCCCTAGTGCAAAAAGCAGAGCTCCCCTTAGTTTTTTATTACACTGAGAAAACGGAACCTTTGCTTATTTCAACCGAAAGTTTTTATCACCTTGGCACGATTAAAAAACGTGAACATCGCGATTTAGAGGGGGCGGTTAGAACCCTGCTTCTTCGAGCAAATAAATTCCTTGCTCTAGAAGCAAAGTTGTATCATGCCAGTATCGATTTAAATGTTGAAAGGGAAAAAGAAACGCGCTTGCGCCTCGAAATGGAGCAGCGATTTAAAATGGAACGCAGTCAGCTTTTGATTAAAGATTTAATTTTTCAAATGGAAGAGATGTCGCATCAAATGGATTTTTTCCCTATCCTGGAAAAAAGTTTTAACTTGGTTGAGGCTTTTACCGATTTCGCTATTTTGGAACTTAATCACAATAAACATAAACTTATTTCTCCCGTTTTAAGTGGCCATAAATTTAAAAGCATTCCTTCCATTTGGTTGCCACAAAAAGAGTTGCAAGGGATATCGCTTCTTTCACAAAATCTAGCCAACCAAGTCGTGTATGAACTTTTTGGTGGGCACATTGTAAATTTACTTATTAAGGGAGAAGAAAAACATCCCGACCTACTAATATACATCAAATGTAAGGATGAAACTTTTTTTCAGCATTTCGAATGGTCTTTACTCGAGATTTTTATCAATTCATTCTATACAAAGCATTTGCTCAATTTAAAAAAACTTGGAAGTGAGCAATCGTTCAAGCTTAGTACTTCTGAAGCACTTCAAACTCTCGATTCAATGCGGATGAATTTAAAGAGCGATACTTCCCATTCTATTGGACAAAAGCTTGTTAATTTAAATTTTTCTAAATTAATTGAGTTTAACTTAAAAAATCCACTTAATATTTTCTATTGGGATAAATTTAAAAATGATTTACTACTTAAAATTACTCACTCTCATCGTGGGGAATTAGTCTATTTTGAAAACGGAGTTTACGACTTAAGTTTTATTGTTAAAAATGACGAGGCAGAGATATTGTTTCGCGACTTAAAAGAATGGATTGGGCGCTTTCCTTATTGGAAGTATTTTGAAAGTGAAGATCGGGGCATTTATGCTGATTTGGCGGCAGATGTGAGTATGCTTGCGACATCGGCACATGCATACTTATCGCGTTTTACTTTGCATAAATTTGATGGACAAAAATCTCTCGCACAAAATGCAGATAAAAAGAAGTGGGACTATCAATATGAAATTTAGATCGCGATTAAAAGTAGATTTAAAAAAAATAAAACACAATTGTGCAGAAATTAGAAAAATAAGCGGCAATAAAGAAATCCTTTTTATGGTTAAGGCAGATGCCTACGGCCACGGAATGATTCCCGTTGCGAGGTTTTTGTATGAAGAAGCTTCGGTGCGAGAATTTGGGTGTGCAACATTGTTTGAAGCATCTGAGTTAAGAGAGCAATTGGCCGATTTGAATTTTGACATATTTGTGTTTTCAGACGTACATCTAGAAGAGGAGAATGCGCTGGAACACTATCTTAAAAAAAGACTCATTCCGGTAATTTCCGATCTAGATTTTTTGGAAAAAATTCTTTCTTCACCAGAGTCGAGACATCTACCAATAAGTTTAAAGTTTAACACGGGGATGAATCGTTTAGGTATTGCCGAAGAATATACAATAAGTGCCATCAAACTTTTAAAAAAATTTCAAAGAACAGAAGTCCATCATTTATTTACACACTTTGCCAATGCTTCAAAAGCATTTCATCTTGATGAACAATGTCTCAATCAATATGATCGCTTTCTAAAAATTAAGAAAATATTTTTGGATGCGGGGATACATGTACAAAATTTTTCATGTGCAAATTCTGGAGCTTTGACTCAAAAAATAGGCTTAGATGAATGTACCCATGTAAGACCTGGGCTTTCGATGTTTGGCCTCTCTTCGCTCGATGAAGAGGTCAACTGTGAAGATTACCATGGACAAGTTGTATCCGAATTGCAGACGCATATTTTAAAAGTTTTTCCAGTTAAGAAAGGGATGACAGTCGGATATAATTCGACTCCTGTCTTAGAGGATGGAGTCATCGCTATTTTGGGAATTGGCTACGGAGATGGTTTTTTTAATCGTTATTCTGGGGCAACGGTCACTCATAAAGGTCATCGCGGTTTCATTTTTGGGCGCGTAAGCATGGATATGACTCATGTTTTCTTTCCCAACAGTGCAAAAAATGATATCAAAGCCTTTGATTGTGTAAGTTTGTGGGGACAAAGTGAAGGAGACTTCCTCAATTTTTCTAAGGAGTGTAAAATTATTCCTTATGAAATATTTTGTGCACTTTTGCCGCGCGTTCCTCGTCACTACATCGATGAAAGGTTGTAAATTTGAGTAAAGAATTAAGCATGGATCAAATAAAAAAATATTTCTTCACCCGCGTCAGTGAGTTTGGAGCTTATGTTATAGAGACAGTTTCAGGCTTAGGGCAAATCATTTTGTTTACGGGGCGATTTTTCTATTGGTTATTTAAAAAGCCCTTTCGCGCGAAGCTCATTTTTGAACAACTTTTTTTCATCGGCAATAAAAGTTTATCGATTATTATTTTATCGGGATCATTTACCGGAATGGTTATGGCCACTCAAACATATTTTGGTTTCAAACTGATTAATGTGGATTCTTTGGTTGGTGTAATTGTTTCACTTAGTTTGGCAAAAGAGTTGGCTCCAGTTTTGACTGGCCTCATAGTCGCAGGTAGAGCAGGATCGGCGATGGCCGCTCAAATTGGATCGATGAAAGTAACGGAGCAAATCGATGCACTCGAAGTTATGGGGATAAATTCAATTCAATATCTCGCGGTTCCTAGAATTGTCGCATCTACTTTCGCTTTGCCGATGTTGTCGGTGGTTTTTTTATTTGTGGGCAATATAGGTTCTTATCTCATAGGGACAAAAAATTTAATGATTGATGAAGCGCTCTTTTTCTCTAAACTTTCTGATTTTATGTTTGTCGCAGATATTTTTCAAGGTGTGATAAAAGCTTTTGTGTTTGGTTTTGTTATATCGGTAATTGGAACTTACTTTGGTTTTCAAGTTGAAAAGGGAGCGGTTGGCGTAGGCAGAGGTACGAATCTTGCCGTTATTTGGGGGATGATTTCAGTTTTAGTTTTAGATTATTTTTTAACACTTTTTCTCGTGCGAATTTTGTAGAGGTTTGTGATGTTGCAATTTGATAAACCGGCCATTCGAGTTCAAGATGTCGTTAAAATATATGGGGAACAGAAAATTTTAAATCATCTTAATTTTGATATCCCTAAAAATAAAATCACAACAATCTTGGGTTTTTCTGGAGCGGGTAAATCAACGCTTCTTAAACATATTTTGGGAATTATTAGACCCACCAGCGGAACAGTAACTGTTCTCGGTCAAGATTTAAGCAAGTTATCAAAGATGGATTTGCGAGAATTTCGTCGCAACTACGGAATGCTTTTTCAATATGCTGCACTTTTTGATTCATTAACAGCATTTGAAAATGTCGCATTTCCCTTGCGAGAATTCACCTCCTTAAATGCGAGTGAAATTGAAAAGAAAGTAGACGAACTGCTTGTTTCGGTTGGTATAAAACTTGAATCTTACCATAAATTACCTTCCGAATTATCAGGAGGAATGCGCAAGCGCGTAGGCTTGGCTCGAGCCCTTGCCCTGAGTCCACAAATTATGCTTTACGATGAGCCCACAACGGGTCTCGATCCAATAACAACAAAAATGGTCAACAACTTAATCTATGATACGGCCAAAAATAATCACGGAAGAGAGATGACTTCGATCATCATTTCTCACGACGTAAAAGCGACGTTAGAAATTTCCGACTATGTGGCATTTTTGGACCGTGGTACGATTGTAGAATACTTGCCCGTTAAAGAATTTAAAGAATCAAAACATCCTCTGGTGCAGGAATTTTTGCGACTTTAAAAAAGTTTTAGAAAAAAGGTGAAGTTAGATGAATGAATTTAAAGTTGGCCTCTTGGCCATTGCCACAATAGCCGCTGTTGTCATCATGTCGCTCAAGATAACGTCGAATCAATCTGGTTTTGGTCAGTATGTTACTTACCGCACGATCGTTGGTGATGCCTCGGGAATTTTTCCCAAGACGCCCATCAAGGTGGCAGGTATTACTGCAGGTCGTATTAAATCCATTGAACTGCAAGGTAATACCGCGCTTATTACTCTTGAAATTTTGCGACAAATTGAAGTGTCAAAAAGTTCGCGTTTAAGAATTAAATCAGTGGGATTTTTGGGCGATAAGTATATTGAAATTTACATTGGAAAATCTGATGAACTTTTATCTCAGAATGATCTGATCCAATCAGAAGAAGCAGCAGGAATAGAAAACTTAGTGAAGGATACAGCTGATTTGCTTGCCGATGTAAAAGTGATTGTTAAGAGCTTAAAGGATTCATTTGCCCCTGAAGGTGAGACATCACCGATGAAGCGCATCTTGGTTGATACAGCAGATCTCATTGCTTCAATGAAAGATGTGACGAGAACCATGGGACGCATGATGGGTGATAATGAAGCAAAAATTTCAGACATGCTCTCAAACCTGCACGAATTTTCTGAGGAGTTAGCTTATCAAGCTGACCGAGGAAATAAAGATGGAGCGATGAGTGATGTTAAGCAAATCATGGCCAACCTCAATAAATTAACGACTGAAATGAATAGCATTGTAGGCGACCTTAAAAAAGGAAAAGGTACTATTGGAAAAATGCTAGTTGAAGATGATATTGCTGATCAAGTAAAACAAACTCTTTCAAGCGTCCAAAAAATTATGGGCAAGGCGGAAAGCTTAAGAACAGAACTTTCACTTTTTAGTGGGGTAAATACATTGAATGGTGCAGATACTAATCTCGCACTGAGGCTTCACCCTGCTCCTGATCGTTTTTATGAATTGGGACTTTCCAATGCCGAATTTGGGCCAGAAAAAGAGAAAATCACTATGACGACTACAGGTGCTACGACTGTGACAGAATCGCGCAAGGAAAAAGATAAAAATACATTTAGATTTAATGCTCAGTTGGGAAAAAGAATTCAAGATATTTCCTTTCGCGGTGGACTCATCGAATCTAGTGGTGGAATTGGTCTCGACTATCATATGCCTTTTATTGGAGCTAAATTGTCTGTGGATGCTTTTGATTACAAAAAAGACAAAGGTGCAAATATTAGATTTTCTACCGAGGCACAATTTTATAGCGTACTCTATGGAAAGGCGTCCATCAGTAACTCCTTTAATAGCGATCGAAATGCAACAGTGAGTGCCGGAGTTCGGTTTAATGATGAAGATTTAAAGGGATTGTTGGGATTCTTTTTTTAATTAAACGATAATAAAGGATGAAGATCATTTCATGGAAAGAAATTGGCTCATACGCACACAACATAATCAAATTTTAGGGCCTATTTCAAAACTTAAGGTTTTAGAGTTTATCGAAAAAGGTTCTTTGTCTCATCAAGACGAAATTTCTTCAGGAAACGGCTATTGGTTTTTCGTGCGCGAGCGCGATTTGGTTGATCGTTTTATTAGAGGTGAAGAAGTTCAAGGATTTAATCCCATAAGTGAAGCGAAAACGGTGCTTGCTTATGGAGAAAAAACTCATCGCACACTTTCTATTAATTCTGTGATTGCTCACAATCTAGATGATGCAAATTCAACGACGACCGATATTACGAAAGTGAGAACGTTAGAAAGCTTTCAAACTGTGCTAAATAAGAGTCCCGATGAAGGGGATTTAGAATTTCCCGATATAGAAGCAATTAAAAAGAATATTAAAGTCGAAGATATCCAATTACATTTATCTAAAAACGATGAGATAAAATCTGAACATGTTAGAGATTTTAAAGTGGCGACGCCTTCCCACAAGGAAGAAAAAGGTCAAATTCTTTTTCCCAAACAAGAGGATCTCGATTTCCCTGATTTGATCAAAGAAAATTCCAATTCGCCAGTGGAACATCCAGATTTAGAACTAACCCTTGAGACAAATAAACTCAAAGCGAGTCCGGTAGAACATAAATCTAAATTGCATGAAGCCAAACAAGATAATAAAAATACAGCAGATAAAATTCAATTAAGTGATCGCCATTCAAAATTAAGATCCTCGGCACTGCCTATTCAGAATGCTGATAAAGCTCGAGATGGTAAAGTTGATTCAAGAAAATTAAAAAGAAGTGATGATGAAGTAGTAAGTACTGGTTCGAGAAATGATTTATACCTATTCTTTATTCTTTTAGTTTTAGTGATAGTCATGTTTGGTCTATTTATTTATTACTATCGATTCGTTTTAAACAAGTCACTTCCCATTTAATATTGGAATAAAATGTGAATGAATTAAAAATCTCAAGTGACATTTATATCTATCCTGCAGATACCGTCTGGGGCATAGGGGGAAATATTTTTGATCCCAGTGTTCAACCTGCGATTGCTAAGATAAAAAATACCGATGATACAAAACCACTTTCAATTTTATATTCCGATCTCGAAGAACTTAAAATTCATTTTAATTTTCACTTTATAAAAGATTGGGAATCATTTGAAAAAGTAATGGGAATGGGCGTTTCTTTATTAGTTAAAAACGATTATGCAACTTCAATTTTTCCGCAATACTTTAAAAATAAGTATCCTTTTATTTCATTTCGTTTATTAACCGAACAAATATATCGCGATTTAAGAACTGAAATTGGAGCTCCTTTTTTTTCAACCAGTTTAAATCTAACTGGAGAAGCTCCCATTTTAGATGAGTCATCGGCGCTAAAATTTAAAGAACAATTTGCTCCGAATGCTCGATTCGTTCCCCAAAGTAAAGTCCAACTAAAAGGACAATCATCCTGTATAATAAAAATAGAGGAAGATAGATGGGGAAAAATTCAATTTCAAATCATAAGAGATACGCCTCAATCACCAAAAATTATTCAAAGCCTACAGCAATTGATTGAAAGTGGTGAGGAGAGTTAAGGGTAAAAAAAGCTATGTTGAAGAAATGAAAGTTTTTTATTATCGCGTAGAAAGATGTCGTGGATCTTTTTATCGCAGTATCCAACTCTTTTCTGATTCTAATCAATACAAAAAAATGCAGAGTTAAAAGATGGATTTTTAAACGTCGATATTATTCACCGACAGCAATAAATGAAAATTGTCCGCAATTAAACATGTCGTAATCGATATGATCAAAACATGCGGTGGCACCACTTCTCGTGACATTTTGAAAATGAGTAGTCGTTGCTAGGCGAGAGTGCCCCCATGTATCATTTCCTCCAGTTGTAACACTTGCTAAAGTGATTGTAAGCCCTAAGGTTTGAACGTTAAAAGGAGTCGAGTAATTAAAGTTATAACAACAGACGTGAGCGCCACAGCCACAAATATTAACAAAGCCTTGTCTCGTTTCAATATGATTCCCAGAGATATTTTTCCAAAAGAAATTGACGTTATCGGCAGTAGTGCAATATTCCATTTGTTTAGTGCTTTTGTTGTAGCGCTGCGAACCTTCAATTTGAGAGGAGCAACTGGCTGGAGCGGTGGTTTGATCGCCAAACTTAATTGGCCCATTAACTTCTAGAGCGGTATTGGCAGTAGTACTTGAACCGATCGAAACATTTCCACCATTGTAGTAAATATGTGTCCCGTTTCCTCGGCTCCAAATATCATTTTTTTGAGCAAGGCTTCGACAGGCGGTAATATTTTTCGTTGCGGCGTCAGTCTCTACATAGAGTTCAACTGTGGTTTTCAATGTAGGATTCGATGCCGATGTTTTTAACATCTCTTTGCGATCAAAGGTGAGAACAAGAGTTGATTGTTTTTGTCCAATTTTTGTTAAGTCGGAATTCAAATTCATTTGAGAGATAAAAATTCCCATGTTGCCATAGCCAGTTGCTGGAGCACTGGCATGAGTCTTCACATAAAATGTACTCGCGACATGTTGGATTGTTCCGTTTAATGCCGAGACTGTATTTGGTGGGCCAAACGTTGCTATACATTTTGCCGGATCACCCAAAATGGCATTGATTTGATTGGTAAGCAGCGCCACTTCGGAATCAAATTGAGATTTATTCAATGATTTACTTTGCGATTTAATGATCTGCATTCCTGCAAGAGCTAAGGCTCCCAGAAGGGTTACGGAAATAAGAATTTCTACTAAGCTAAAACCAAATTTATTTTTTTTCATTATATAATTATGAAATGAATTCGTTTCTTCACACAAGCTAAAAATAAAGTTCAATCTTATATTTAAGATTTGTTGAAGCAAATTTGTCGATAAATAGAACTCAGTAATTCCAAAGTCTCTGGGTCGTTGACTTCGCTTAGTAGTTTCTTTGCTTCTAGAGTTAATTTTTTATATTCAGGCGAATAGGGGTGAGGTAGCTCTACTTTTTCAGGTTGAATTTCGTTTTTAAAGACCTGAACTTGTTGGTCAAAATGGGTCGAGTCGACAATAAAGTGAATTGATTTGATATAATCTTTAAATTTTGGAAAAAGTGAAAAAATTTTTTTCTTGAGAATCGGCTCCATGAATTTTAATTCAGTGGCAAATAGTGAGTGATTAGACAAGATGATCAGGACTCCATTTTTATTTTTTAGTGGAATGGTATGCTCTGCGAGTTTTTCTCCACAAATATCTTTCCATGCACGAATGAGAGAGAGAAAATCCAGCCCTTCATGGATGTTCTTTTGCTTTTGAAGTTTGTGAGACACCTGTCCTGGAAGAAGTTGATCGCGATAATCACGAGAATTCTTGGAGATATAATCTCCAGATTTCTTATTATCTAAACTACTTTGCAATTCAGAATTTCTTTCAAAAAAAAGTGAGACTTTTTTTAACATATTCGATTCCGTTGCTCAATTTACTACGTTTATCATTACTACAAACTATTTACGATCAATGAGAGAGGATATTTATACTTGCATCGCTTTATTTGAAAATTAAACTGCGAAGAGTGTAAATTACTGCAATGAATGGATCTAATCTTGTAAATCCCCCAGTCTTAAGTATAACATACACCATATGAAAAAAAATATCCTGACTCAATTCTTTTTCACCTTTCACTTTATTTTTCTGACATCTTGCGCGGGATATAAATTTAATGATAACTCCAACCCTTTGTTAAGTTATAATATTCGATCAATCAGCATTCCTATGTTTGTAAACAGGTCAAATTTTGTTGGCCTTTCCCCTATGTTGACGAAAGAAATTTATAATGTGTTCTCTGATTTTCCAGGACTTCAAGTTGTCTCAGGAAGTCAACTCGATACTGATGCTGTATTAATTGGCGTGATTGAGTCGGAAAATGAATATATGTCTTCCTATAAAAATGCTCAAAATCTTTTTACTAAATCTCAATCTTCTCTAACTCAGTCTATTGGTCTTAGAGTTCCATTTTATTATGCCGCCAATACAACCTACAATTATATTGTTCATTATTATTTAATAAAACGGCCCTCTGCTTTAGAGATTTCTGAGCTTTCAGGAAATGCTCATCCTTATTTTTCATTAAATCCAAAAGTAGTCCTGCGCGAATCCTTGGTGACCAGCGGATCTTTCGATCGAGTCGTTAAGGCGCTTAATCAAACCGAGAGAGGAGGGGAAGTGAATTTTACTAAAAATAAGGGAATAGAAGCAAAAAGCTTAGAGGATTCTACTATCCAAGCTGCTAGTCTATTTAAACAGGTCGTCCTCAATGCATTCTAAAATATCTCTGTGGGATCTATATGAAAAACTTCCTTTAGATTTAAAAAACAATAATGGTTCCATCCATTTGGCCTTGACCATGCACGATCCATTTTGTCAGCGTATCATTAAAGATCAAGTTCAAACTTCATTGCTAGCTCAAAATAGAAAGATGACTTTAGGGCAAGATGTTGATTTAGATTTTATTGAAAATACATTTTCTAATTTTGGTTTTTTTGCTTTTTCTGAAACTTATTTTATTTTGCAAGCTGATCAAATTCCAACAAAGTGGCAAAGCCTTTTTTTGGACTCAATTTCTAAGTCGCCCGATCTTTCAATCGTGTTATTTTTTGATAAAACTCCTAAAATATTTATCGATTATTTTAAAAAAAGTGGCCTGCTTTATGAGGTCGAACCGGTAAAAAACTGGGAAGCAGTAAAACTATTTCAATTGATGAGTCGATATTTTAAACTAAGTTTTACCCCTGAAGCTCAGCGATTTTTTATCGATTATGTTGAAATGAGCCCGGATATTTATTATCAATCCTTTCAATTGCTAAAGAACGATTCCTACGATTCACATAAAATTGAAATGCAACAAATTCAAGAATTGCTCGTTAAGTCGCAATTCGATTTCTTCAAGTTGATTGAGTTGTACCATCACGATCCCAAGTCATTTTTTATTTCTTTGTTGAGTCAGTCTAAGAATGAAGAATGGCTTATTGGATTTAGTTATTTTTTTACAACACATCTTTTGAAAATACTTTTTCCTAAAGCAATGGTGGAGCAACATGCTTCTAAGTACGAACAGTCCATAGAGAGATGGAGAGCTCAAGCAAAAATAGAAGTCCTTAAACGCGACATTCAATTAATGAGCGATATTGAGTTTTTCGCTAAAAATAAGAGCTTAGAACTTGAGCGAGTACTTCGCGATGCCTTCCTAAAGGCTTAATGGCAAAAAAAAAGCTCCTAAAAAGGAGCTTTTATGTGTACTTTGAAAATAAACTGATAAAATTATTTTAAGTTGTTAATTTGAAGAGCAAGTCTAGACGTTTTTCTAGCAGCCGCTCCAAGTTTAATAACGCCTTTTTTAGCAAGTTTGCTTAATTCACTTTGAGCAGTCACTAAAAGTGTTGTTGCAACTGACTTATCTCCAGATGTAATCGCATCTCTTACTTTCTTAATTGCTGTTTTAGCTCTAGATTCTGCCATTTTGTTTACAGCAGTTTTTTTAATGTCTTGTCTTGCTCTTTTTTCTGATGATTTGTGGTTTGCCACAATGTACTCCTGTCGTTATTAATTTTTTAATTAAATTCTAATATTTTCCAAAATGAGACTCCTGTTTTAGTCCATATGACCAAATTTGGCAAGGTTAATTTTAGTTCCATGGCCGGGAGTTGGTTCCGAATGGGCAATTGATAGATTTTAAATATTTAGACTTCTAGATTGACCAATTCATGCGAATTTCTGATCATCTAATGATCCTAAAAAAAAGTGAGAGATTGTTTTTAAAACCAATTAAATCAGAGGCATCGCCTTCAAAGGAAGAGTTATGAATATAAACGAAGTGCAAACGAAACAAATAGGCGTGGTTGGCGCAGGACAAATGGGAAGAGGAATCGCTCAGGTGGCAGCGATGTCTGGTTTTCAAGTGATCGTGTACGATCTTTTTCCACAAAGTTTACAAAAGGGACAGGATTTTATTTTTAATCAATGGGACAAAGGCTTAGCTAAAAATAAGTGGACTAAAGAAGCCGTAGAGATGGCGAAAACAAAGCTATCTTTTACCTCGACCATTGAAGATTTTTCGAGTGCGGATTTAATTATTGAAGCCGCATCTGAAAATAAATCCATTAAGTTTGAGTTGTTTAAAAAAATAGATCAAATTGCCAAAAAAGAAGCGATCCTTGCGAGCAACACATCATCTATTTCGATCACTGAAATCGCCTCGCATACAAAGCGACCGGAAAAAGTTTGTGGGATGCACTTTATGAATCCCGTGCCCGTGATGAAACTAGTAGAAGGAATTCGCGGTTTAACCACCGACAAAGCGACTTTTGAAGAAGTTGAAAAAGTTGCCCTTGTCATGGGAAAAACTTTTGTGAAAGCGGAGGATTACCCCGGTTTTTGCGTTAATAGAATTTTAATGCCCATGATTAACGAAGCGATCTACGCACTCTACGAAGGAGTGGCGTCGGCGCGCGATATCGATGCCGCGATGAAATTGGGAACCAATCAACCGATGGGCCCCTTGGAGTTAGCGGATTTTATCGGTCTCGACACATGTCTTGCCATAATGAATGTCTTGTATGAAGGTTTAGGAGATAGCAAGTATCGACCTTGCCCCTTGCTTAAAAATTATGTAGCGGCTCAAAAATTAGGTCTCAAAGTTAAAAGAGGTTTTTATGATTACGAATAAAATAAGTGCAATGAATTGGAATACGATTACATTTGAAATGGAAGGATCTTTTGGACTTATAACCATTAATCGCGAGAGTAAACTCAATGCTCTTAATACGGAAGTTTTGTCGGAACTCAAAGAACTCTTGCAGGAAATTTCTAAAGATGAAGAATTTCACATTAAAGGTTTAATGCTTACAGGTTCGGGAGAAAAAGCCTTTATTGCCGGAGCTGATATTTTAGAGATGTCTGAAATGAATCCCAGCGACGCTTTTACACTCGGTCAACTCGGTCAACAAGTGACCCTCCTGTTTGAAAAATTATCCATTCCAGTGGTGGCGATGGTCAATGGTTATGCCCTCGGTGGCGGTTGTGAAATGGCGATGGGGGCCGACTTTATTTTTGCTACAGAAAATGCTGTTTTTGGTCTACCGGAAGTTAAGTTGGGGTTGATCCCAGGTTTTGGTGGGACGCAACGCCTCTCCAAAATTGTCGGGCGAAATGTGGCGAAAGAAATGATTTTCACCGGTCGCAATATGCTAGCGCACGAAGCCTTTGAAAAGGGATTAGTGTTGCAGTTATTTAAATCCAAAGCTGAAATGAAAGCTCACGCGGTTAAAACTCTCGAGACGATCGCATTAAATTCTCCTTTCGCCGTTGCGACGGTCAAAAAAGTAATGAATGAAGGGGCGGATCTAACGATCCAAGAGGGATTACAGTTAGAGAAAAGACAATTTTCTACTATTTTTACTTCCCTCGATATGAAAGAAGGCACAAAAGCTTTTGTCGAAAAACGCAAACCAATTTTTAAAGGTAAATAAACCTAAGAGGAAAATATGTACGACCAAAATTATGAAGAGTTAAGAAATATTCTCGTTAAGTTTGCCGACGTAGAAGTCGCTCCGCTAGCAAAACAAATTGATGAAGAAGGCGAGATCCCAAAAGCCCTTATCGCCAAGCTTTATGAGTGCGGCTTTATGGGGTCTTATGTTCCGGAAGAATTTGGTGGCGCGGGGATGGATTATACTTCTTATGCCATAATCGTCGAAGAAATTTCCAAGGCCTGTGCGTCCACAGGTGTGCTTATATCGGCGCATACTTCGCTTGCAACATGGCCAATTTTAAATTTTGGAACAGAAGAACAGAAAAAAACTTTTTTACCGCGGCTGGCTGGCGGCGACATCGGTTGTTTTTGCTTATCGGAGCCCAATGCCGGATCGGATCCTGGAACGCTCACAACATTTGCTGAAGATAAGGGCGACCACTACGAAGTTTCGGGAGTTAAAAATTATATTACCAATGGAAAAGATGCCAAAATTGCCATTGTACTTGCTAAAACCACAAAGACTAATGACCACAAGGGCATCACGGCATTAATCGTAGATACCAGCAGCCCTGGCTTTAAAGTACAAAAATTAGAAGATAAATTGGGGATCCGCGGATCTTCGACGGCGCAAATTTGGCTGGATAAAGTAAAAGTTCCAAAAAATTGCGTCCTGGGCGAAGTGGGTAAGGGGTTTAAAGTGGCACTTTCCACTCTCGATGGTGGAAGAATTGGAATTGCAGCACAAGCTTTGGGGATTTCGAGAGCGGCTTTTGAATATGCTAAAAAATATTCCAAAGAGCGAGTTCAATTCGGAAAACCAATTTCTGAGTTACAAGCCATACAATTTATGTTAGCAGATATGTCGACAAAGATTGCGGCGTCCAAATTGCTTATTCTTCATGCAAGTTACCTTAAAGATGCAAATTTGCCCTATTCAAAAGAAGCGGCACAGGCTAAATTATTTGCATCTGAAGCTTGTATGAGTATAACGACTAAGGCAATTCAAGTTCTCGGTGGAAATGGCTATACTCGCGAGTATCCCGTTGAAAGACATTTTAGAGATGCGAAAATTACGGAAATTTACGAAGGGACTTCTGAAATCCAACGCATAGTCATCGCCGCCAATGAATTAAAAGATTGAGAATTCACATTTTAAGATATGTTTAAAAAAATATTGGAGACCATTGGTATGAAAAAGACACAAAAGAAAGTTGCGAAAAAAGCAGCGCCTGTAAAGAAATCAAAACCTGCACCAGCCAAGGCTCAAGTTCAAAAAAATGTTAAAAAAGATGTGAAGAAAGCTCCCAAGAAAGAAGTTAAAAAAGTTGTAAAGAAAGAAGTTAAGAAAGAAGTTAGAAAAGAAATTAAGAAAGAAATTAAAAAAGAAATTAAAAAAGATCCCAAGAAAGACTTCAAAAAAGATAATGGAAAAACAAAAGCAAACTTAGCGGCAAAAGAAAAATCAAAGCCGGCCAAAGTCGTCGCAGTAAAAACGAATAAGGATGCGAAGAAAAATCTTCAAGCATCAAAAAATCTAAAAGATAAAGCTCTTGCTCACAAAAAAAGTGAAGAGCTTAAAAAGAAAAAAAATGAAGTTGTTCTTGCTTCAAAAAAACAAGCACTGCCTAAAAAAGTTGAAGTAAAAAAAGAAGCTAAAAAAGAAAATAAGAAAACAGCTGAAAAAAATGAAGCGCCTGTAAAAAAATTAAGCAAGAAAGAAGAAAAAGAATTGCTTAAGACGAAAGGAAAAAAGGCAACTTTTGAAGAAGAGCTCTTGGACGATCTCGAAAGACAATACAAAGAAGAGGACGAAGAAGAAGAGGATTTTGAAAAACCTACAAAAGTGAAAATGACTTTTGATGAGGATATAGAAGAAGAAATTGTAGTTAAAAGAAAAAAATCAGGCGCTCTCGACGATATTAAAGAAAGTCTTGCCGAAGAAATTCTTTCACTTTCGGAAGATTATAAACTGGAAGATATTTTTGGAATTCTAACTAACTTGCAAATGTTTAAATTAGATTCCGACGAATGCGTAGTGAGAGGTTGCGACAATCCTGCATCGACTAATGGGTATTGCCGCTACCATTACATAAAAAACTGGAAAGATATTAAGAAAAAAGAGCAAATTTTAGAAGAAGGAAAACTTGCGAAAATGATCGAAGAGCTTATTCGTAAGTATCCGATGAAATATGTGGAAAATATCATTCAAGATCTCGCTGACGATAAAGCTTTCAGCAGTGTTTTAAAAGATCTCGACATTGAAACTGACGATCAAGACTTAGATACATTTGATGATGATGAATTGCTCGATGATGATCAAGATATTGCCTTTGAAACAAAAGTGACGAAGCCTAGTTTTGACGATTAATAAAATTTCTAAAAAAAAGCCCAGACATTGTTCTGGGCTTTTTTTTATTTCAATTAATTTAAATAAGTCTTTTAAAAATCTTTTAATAATTCATTGGCCATGAGGCTGAGTTCGACGTTCTCGCGTGTCAACATGTAGTGAAATGTGAATTTTTTGTAGCTGAATTCTTGCCAGTCGTAAACATACTCATCAAATTCAAAATCGGGGTTATTTTCATTTTGCTTGAACGTGCTAAAGCAATGATCAAATACCACGCCGGCGGAGTCGAAAAGATCGTTAATAATTTTATCGCGCGCCTTGTTTTCTTTATTGGACTCAACATCTGCCGACAAAAAAAGTGTCAGAGGGATAGTGTTTTCTTCGGTGCCTAAGTAAGAAATGATCATAACCATTTCTTGGGGATATAAAAAACCAAAGACGGCAAATGTTTTATCGTCGTCGATACATTGCTCGCCATAGATTTTAAGCAAAGCACTTTTAAAATCTTCGCCCCATTCTTTTGAGAATTGAACAGGCTTTGAGTCGGTTTCAAGTCGATGGTACATGCTGCGCTCCTTCATTATTTTTGTTAGAAGATATACTGATCGTATTTTGAAGACAAGGGGGCATAATCCGCATTGTAAACTTGATTCATTAAATCATCACAGTATAAAATATCATGATTTTTTAAGATTTATTTTTATTAATTATCGAGGAGATTATATGTCGCAAAAAAATGTTTATCTATTGTCCGGTTCGAGAACAGCGTTGGGATCATTTATGGGAAGTCTGGCAACTGTGCCTGCCCCTAAATTAGGTGCTATTGCCATTGAAGATGCCTTAAAAAAAATCCCTCTCGATAAAAATAGAGTTGAAGAAGTATTTATGGGAAATGTGGTGAGTGCAGGTGTCGGCCAGGCACCTGCAAGGCAAGCTGCTTTATTTGCAGGATTGCCCGATTCAGTTCCTTGTACGACAGTGAATAAAGTCTGTGGTTCTGGATTGCAAACCATTATCCTTGCCGCTCAGGCCATTCGCGCCGGTGATCGTCAATTGGTGATTGCTGGAGGTATGGAAAATATGTCGATGGCGCCACATCTTTTGATGAATTCGAGAAACGGTTTTAAATTTGGTGCCACAGAAATGAAAGATTCCATGCAGTGGGATGGGTTGTGGGATGTTTATTCAAATCAAGCGATGGGAAATTGCGCTGAAGAAGCGGCAAAAAAATATTCTAACCGCGAAGAACAAGATGCTTTTGCGATGAATTCTTTTACGCGCGCTCAAAAAGCTCAGGATGCTGGTCTATTTAAAAATGAAATAGCCAAGGTGGTGATTAAATCAAATAAAGGTGATGTGGAAATTTCAGAAGACGAAGGACCTAAAAAGGCCAACTTTGCTAAAATGCCGAGCTTAAAACCTGCATTTACAAAAGATGGATCGATCACTGCGGCCAATGCATCGACAATTAATGATGGTGCAGCTGCTCTGGTGGTTGCAGGGGAAGAGTATAAACATCTCGCTAAGTTTAAAATTTTATCATATGCCTCTTATGCTCAACACCCAACCTGGTTTACAACGGCGCCTGTCGAAGCAATGAAGCTCGCTCTTGATAAAGCAAATTTAAAACTTGAGCAAATTGATTTGTTTGAAATTAATGAAGCTTTTGCAGTAGTTGCACTGGCTGCCATTAAAGAGTTAAACTTAAATCAAGATAAAGTAAATATCTATGGAGGAGGAGTGAGTCTCGGACACCCCATTGGTTGTAGCGGTTCTAGAATTGTTGTGACCTTGATGAATGCAATGGAAAACAACAAATCAAAATATGGAATGGCTTCAATTTGTATTGGCGGTGGAGAAGCTCTCTCAATAATCATAGAAAGGTTGTAGGGGAAATGGCCGTAGTATCTTCTTCTGGTTCAGGACAAGGTTCGGGACAAAAAAAATCGGGACTTAAACAATTAAGTACCGGGCAAGTTTTGTTTAATGAAGGAGATACTGCAGACTCCATGTACATCATACAAAAAGGTCAATTGCGTTTGTATCGACCGAAAGGAAAAGGCTTTGTGGAAATCGCCGTGTTACGCGCGGGAGAAGTGATTGGAGAAATGTCTTATTTTGATTCGCAATCCAAGCGAAGATCGGCGTCGGCATCTGCTATCATGCCCACAGATGTCATTGAAATATCTTTTAGTGCCCTCGATAAAACCATGACGACGCTTAACCCATGGTTTAAAACTTTAATTAATTCCTTGGTCGATCGACTTAAAAAATCCAATGAAAAAGTAAAAGAGCTCGAAACAAATTCTGTGGGATACTCTTCGGGGTATAAGTATTTTCAATCGGGCGATATTGTTAAAATTCTATCGCTCCTTTTTTTGTCCTTTAGAAGCATGGGTGAAAACAAAGAGGGGAAGTGGCAATTAAGTTTTTCTAAATTTAAAAACTATGCAGTGGAAATTTTCAATATTCAAGAAGCGAAACTGGAAGAGTTTATTCAGCTTTTAAAAGATGAAAAAATTATTGAAGTGCAAGTCAATCCAGATGAATCAAAAAGTTTAATGACGAGGGAGCCAGAAACTTTTCGCATCTTTCAAGTTTTTATAAATACTCAAAGAACTTTGCGCGATGATAAAAAAATAAATATCAATGCTAAGTGTGAGAGGTTTATTAATAAAGTTATGGAAACTTTAGATGAGTCACAAGTCATCGATGGATCGGTGGAAGTGAGTCTAACGAAAGTCATCAATCATTTTAAAGAGTATAATATCCCCGTGACGCTCGATGATTTTACTGGAGCTAAAAATGCTAAATTTTGTGGCGAGTATAAAATGGGTGACAATGGAGAAATTAAAACAATCTTTCATCTCGACTATGTTCGAAGAATGTACCCAGTTATTAAATTTATGAATGCAATTAATAAAGTGAACGAAGCGAAATCTCAGACTTAGTTTACTTTAGAAGTGTAATAAACTTTGATCGAAACATTATTTGCATTCGTCACCTTGTATGAACCATTTAACTTAATAAAATAACCAGTGCTTGCACCTGCCGGAAGACCTGCAACTTTGTATTGTGAGTCCAATGCACTAATAAATTGAAGTCCAATATAACTCCATCCATTTGTTGCATCTTGCGGAACAATTGATCCATTGATAGTGACTTCTATTGATGGAGCATAGGGTTCACCTTTATCAAGATAAACGTAACCGAATTGAGATTTTTCACTTTGATACTTTACATTGAAACAGTGAGGGTAGACTAAATAGTCGTTGTTACTTGTGCCGTGTAATTGAATCATTTTTCCTGTAAAAGGCTCACCTGGAGTGGGAAAAATCCGAGTATTCATTTGCGTTTGAGTACCAATATATGAATATCCATCTTGCGGATTTGACTCACCTGTACGATTTACTAAAATTTTCCCATCATCGCGTGTAACAATGAGTGTATCGGGATCGACAGAGGTGTCCTGGCTGGCAATCGGCCAAGAATTATAGACGTGTTTAATTAGAGTTTGCTTAATCGCTGAATTGACTCCATTAAAGATATTTGAAAAGTTGATACTGCAAAGATTGTAGCTATCAAAAAAACCAGGAACATCTGGGTTTAGGTGGTCAGTTGAATTTGGCCATCCATTAGTATAGTTCGCCTCATAAAGAAATTTGGACATATTTTTATAACTATAGTTCACGCGATTTAATCCACTTTCACATTGTGTAAGTGGTGAGATTGAAATCATTCTCATCATGGTTGAATTTAAGCTTGGATATTGGCTACAGTCGTATAGATTTGAGTTTCCTCTTAGACAGAGTAATTGTTTTTTCTTTGTAAGTAAGTATTGATCTTTATCTCGATCGGTACAAGAACTATATCCAGTAGAGAGCTCACAACCTTTATCATCTTCATTACTCATGAGCACGATGATGGTGTAAGCATTGTCGCGAAAAATACCATTGCTGCGATTATTTAAAATTGTCTGATAGGCTCGCTCAAGTCCACTTTCTGCTCCACCTGCGCCGCGATTAAAGTTAAGAGAGCTAACGGCGGCTTCTTTTGATTTGATGATACTCTGAACATTGGAGGTGACGGAAGTTGGATCGCTAAGTACAAGAGTGGAATCATAAAGTGCTGAATTTTGCGCTGGAACGAGTGGAGCGGTGAGGAGGTGATAGTCAAAGTTTTCAGAAATAGAGGTAATTAAATTTGACATGGCCGACTTAGTTGCTGCAGTTACAAAGTTAAAACTAGAAGTATTATCAAATAAGATAAGTATATCTACTTTGGGTTTTACTAGAGTGTATGTGGAGCAACTTTGATTACTGGAAGTTTTCACCGGGTCAATATTCGTTGTCGATACAGAGCTACTAATACTAAATTCTTGTTTATTGCAAGAAAGTAAAATAAGCATTAGCAAATAAATTTTTTTAAGACCAATCATATTCATTCCTTCCAAATAAAATACTCAACATACTTATCGGATAATTTTTATCTTGCTTAAGATGCTTGAGAAACTCGAATTGAGAAATAGATGATAGGCAATTTCTATCGGCCTTATATGCCCTTCAAGACAAGGTAAGATAAAGAAAAGCCTAGATTTATTCAAAAGGAGACTGGAATGGTCAGTTGGTATTATGTCGATGGTCAGGAGAGAGTTGGCCCAATTTCTGAAACTGAAATAATCACATTAATAAATTCAAGTAAATTAAATGAAGACAGTTTTGTATGGAGAAAGGGATTTACTAGTTGGGAAAAACTTAAAAATGTAATCGAGCTTCAAGAGCTCATTCAAAAAAATTCAAGCGACTCAAATAAGAACTCTAGTTTTGAGTTTGACAAAAAACAATGGAGAAATAGCAATCAAGATGACTATATATTTTTTTTAAAAGTTGGCAAGGATCGAAAGAGCGAGATTGATCAAATTTATGGCCCATATAACAGTGAAGAAGTTAATGAAGCCATAAATGATCAACGAGTTAATGAACGAAGTTTTATATTTTCATTGGGAATGGATGATTGGAAGCCATTATCAATATTTGATTTGTTTAAATCTGACACTGGTTTGGAGGCATCAAGTTTAATTCAGTTTACAGAAAGTCAAAATACTCCTGCATATTTTATTTTTAAAAATAAGCAAAATATTTGCATTGGAATATTTCGAAAAATAATGGGTGATACATTAGAGGTTTTAATAGATCAAAATATGGCCCAAGATGAATTGATTGTTGATTTGTACCATGGTGAGCAGCTTATTAAAGCTCAATGTCAGATCACGCTTCATACAAAAAAGAAATTTTATCAAACAGCGATGATTTCAATAAGCCAAGTTAAAAATTTACTATCAGAAAATGAATGGAAAAAAATTAGTCAAGATTTAAGCTTGCAAGTCAATGGTAAAGTTTGAGGAAGTTGAGATTTACAACCTTTGAGGTATTCAATTAATGAAGCAGCTTTTAAATTGGAAAGTAAGTGTTGATCATACAAAGTTTACTCAGGTTCAAGGACATAAAAGTTATCAATACTATTGCAAACTATGGGGAAACGAGACGCAAGGATTTTTGTTTGTGTGTTTATCACATTTAGGTGAATATCATCAGAAATTTTTAAATGAATTTTTTAAGCCAAATATTGATGACAAGTTGTTTACAGCAATATGTTTGGATTATGCAGGACATGGATTAAGTACCGGAACGCGTGGTGATTTTACAGATTTTGAAGATTACCAACAAGCTCTCTTTGATGTGCTTAATAAGTATTCTGATAGAAAAATTATTTTATTTGGGCATGGTCTAGGTGCTATGCTGGCGTTGAGTTTTAATCAGAGGTTTTCACATCACTTGCAAAATATTCATGGAGTCATTCTTCTTGATGCATTTTCAAATTATGGACAATTGATCAATCCTTGGCAGAAATATTTTAATAAGAGTTTGCAAAAATTATCGCCAAAAATGAAGTACTATCCACTGAACTTCTGGTTAAATAATTTTAAAAAAACGGACGAGTTCGATCCATTCTGCAATCCACAAGTTTCAATGAATGCAGTTCATATGGCACTAAATTTAAAAAACAAGATGGTTCAAGATGCTTACTTTATTCAATGCCCTATTTTGCATTTAATGTCTTATGAGTGCCAAGATTACGATTATAAAATGCATGAAATATTTAAAAAGAGCTTAAAAAGTGATCGATTAAAAGAAGTTCAACTTGGTCTTTCGAATCGAGAGAAGTATAATATTGAACATGTTTTAGAAATACGAAATATTATGTTTAATTGGATTAATCAATGTACAAAATAAAATATCCACTATTATTTATATTCTTCACTATTCAACTTTTAACTTCTTGTTCTCACTTGGTTAAGAATGAGACTCATTCAGGGACGTTGCCAATTAGAGGAGGAATCTATCGCGATAAAAACTGGAAAGAGTCACTCGTGTTTAGCCGCACATCTTGGTATCAGGAATTTAGTTTAAAACTTGAAATATTAAACAGTTCTTTGGCAATGCAATCGCCCTTTACTAATTGGTTAGGAGAGGCAGAATTGCAGTTTCTTCAAAAGTGTTCTGATGCTCGCATCGTACTTTTTTACTTATGGGATAATACTGAAATAACTTCAGCGATGGTGCTGAATCAATTTGAGAAAAATGGTTTTAATTTTATCAAACTCAATGATTTTAATAAACATTTAATAGCTCATCCCGATGCACAAGAGAAATCATTGCGAGTTTATCAGGCATATGGAATGTGTCGGCAAGCTCCCGCAGCTCAAGACATTAATATAGACATTCCGGGCTTTCAAACAACCAAACTTTAAAAATTTCTTCCTCCCTCGATTCTTATTTTGTTAAATTTAGAAAGAGAATCGTTGTAGATCTAATTTCCTATACTCACAAATTAAGTTTTGAGGGTTATATCATCTTGATATTATTTACCCTTAATTTTTTTCATTATTCGACCGAAGAGATAGGTGGGAGAATATGTATTTATGAGTTTTGGAGAGAAAAGAGAGCGATTTGGGAGATATCTCATCCTCGACCATTTGGTGGATGGAGGAATGGCAAAGATTTGTCGCGCTCGTTTTTTGGGAGAGCAAGCAGATAAAATTGTTGCCATAAAGATGGTTCAGCCTCAATACTCCAAAGATGAAGCATTTAGCACCATGTTTATGGATGAAATCAAGGTGACCTTTGGGCTTATTCATCCCAATATTGTTCAAACCTATGATTACGGTTTTCATCAAGGCCAGCTGTTTGTTGCAATGGAGTATTGTGATGGCAAAAATTTAAAAGAGTATTTGGAAAAATTAAAACAACGAAAGTTTGTTTTTCCCGTCGAAGTTTCTACTTTTATTATCTCACAAGCTTGTCAAGGTTTGTTTTATGCACATACCTTTAGAGATAAATTAACTGGTGTGGACTCAAATATTATTCATCGTGATATTTCCCCACACAACATAATGCTGACCTATGATGGCGCGATAAAAATAATAGATTTTGGAATTGCTAAGTCGCAAAAAAGTTCTGAAGCAACACAAGCTGGAACGATTAAAGGCAAGCTTTCTTATCTTGCTCCAGAGTACCTTGAGGGTTTAGAGTTAGATGCTCGCTACGATCAGTTTGCTATTGGGATTACTTTTTGGGAGATGCTTTGCTCTCGCAAGCTGTTCAAGGAAAATAATGATCTTGCAGTACTAAAAAAAATTCAAGAATGTAAAATTCCAGCACCCTCATCCATAAATCCAAATGTTCCAAAAGAGTTGGATGAAATAGTATTAAAAGCACTAAGTAAAGATCGCAATAAACGTTATGAAAATCTTGATCAAATGAATCGCGCTTTGATGAAGTTTCTTTATGCAAAATATCCAGATTTCAATTCCACTGATTTATCTTATTTTGCTCAAGAGCTTTTTCGTGAAGAAATAAAAAAAGATCGTGAAAAGCTTTTTGAATTTGGTAAAATTCAAATAAAACCTTATTTGGAAGAACTAAAATCAGAAATAGGGGGCGCTAAAGCTCGCTCGTCAGAGGACAGTTCCCAACAAGCTAGAAAAGAGAATATTCTCGATTTTGGTTTTGAAAATGATCCTAGAAATGATACGAAATCGCGAGGGCGCTTAAAGCAAACGACAACAACTTCAAAGCGATCACAGGAACTTCACGACGGAACAGCTCAAATTACTAGTCATGGAACTAGAAATAAAATAGCGCGTGCTAAGGCCAAGGAAGACGATACTGCACAACATATTTTGCCAAGCCAAATTAAAAAGAAAGTAGATAAAACTCAGATTTTATCTGAAGATGAAAGTAAAATAGTGCCAGAGCCCCAAGAGAAATCAAATTTTATTAAAATTGCATCTCTTGTTGCGATATTGATACTCAGTGCTTCATTTTACTTCTATCAAAAATTTACACAGGTAGATCAATCGTCTCAAACGAACAACGCAAATCAAGTTTTAAATACCGATCCACTTGATAATCCAGGGCCTATGATTGCATCGAATGGGCAAGCAGAAATAGAAAATTTTAATTCTGGTACAATACTATTTAGTCATTTTGATAAACAAAAAATGCAAGTTTTTGTGGATGGGGAAAAAGTTACAGTAAGTAGTTTGAATTCAATTTCAGTTTCTTTAAACAAAGACATAACCGTGCGAGTACAAATAGAAGGACGAGAGCATTTTATTTATAAAACGCAATTGAGAGATAAGAGCGCCGTTGAAGTGGAAATTCCAGATCAGCCTCAAGCAATTTTTGCCTATATTAATACAGCTTCTGGTTGTAGTGGACTAAAAGGGACACTTCACTTTAACCTATGGGGAGAAGATAGAGTTGTAAAAATACCTATGGTTGATTCAATTGGAGTTGCATTGCCACTGAAAATGGATGCGAGGGAGGGATTTGCCTTACCTACAAATTTTGAAATTCTATTTAAAGAAGAAAGAAACTCTTACGAAAAAAATATTACAGTTAACTTACAGCGGGAAGATGAATCCATTGATGTTTGCTACCTCATTAATTAATGCTGTAATAGATAGCTGGAATATTTAATCCAAACATTAAAGCCACCATTAAATAAGCAAAGAAATTCATGATTGGTCCATTGGTGTATTCTCCCATTATGTCTGGATCATTACATAAGTCGATAATAAATAAAATTACAATGGGAATGAGTAGACCATTTAGAATTTGAGAGTAAATAAGAATTTTAAATAAATCAATTCCTGGAATAAGAGTCATCACTGAGCCAATGACTATCATACTAGTAAAAATCGTAAAGAAATGTGGAGCTTCTTTAAAGGTTTTGTCAACTCCCGACTCCCAGCCCATGCCCTGACATATGTAGTAACTTCCGGCAAGAGGTAAAAGTGCTGCTGCAAAGAACGAAGCATTGAATAGACCAAATCCAAAAAGCATGGTGGAGTATTTTCCAGCGAGAGGTTGAAGTGCCAGAGCTGCTTCTTTTGTACTTGTGACAGTCATGCCAGATTTGTGAATGGTTGCAGCACAACAAATCATAATAAAAAATGTCACCACAAGCATCAGACTGCAGCCAGCGATAACATCAATTTTTGAATGAAGTAAATGCTTAGGTGAAAGTCCTTTTTCCACCACTGCTGATTGTAAATAAAACTGCATCCAAGGAGTGATACTTGTTCCGAGCAAACCAACCAGAATTGGAAGGTCATCACCTGAAAGCGATTTAAAGTCTGGCATAATTATACTCGTTCCAACTTCTTTCCAATCTGGGCCAACTATAAAACCAGAAACGATGTATGTTAAAAAAACGAGACAACCAAACATAAATATTTTTTCAACTCGTTTATAGTCACTCTTAAAAACAATTAGCCATGTTGTTACTGCACAAACTGGAACTAAAATGTATTTAGAAATTCCAAAAATTTCTCCAGCAGATGCGATGCCTGCAAACTCGGCCATCGTGTTGCCTATGTCCGCAAAGAGTAAAAAAAAGAGGGTGTAAAAAGTAACCTTCAATCCAAACTTTTCGCGAATTAAATCGGCAAGTCCCTTGCCTGAAACAATGCCCATGCGAGCAGACATTTCTTGAAACATAATTAGTGCTATTGTCACAGGAATTAAAGACCACATCAGGCGATAACCAGTACTGGCACCTGCCAGAGAATAAGTGGCAATGCCACCTGCATCGTTGTCCAAATTGGCTGTAATGAGTCCCGGACCTATGATGGCAAAAAGATATGTTAATTTGGCAAATACCAAACTAAGAGGATTCATTTTTTTTGTTTCTACTTTCATGATAACAACCTATCTAAAATATCATCGACAGAAATCATACCTAATAGTTCACCATCATTTCCTACGACAGGGACTGTGACTAAGTTATATTTATTCATATACTCTGCGGCTTCTTTCCAGTGCCAGTCTGCTTTGGCAAAATGGATATCAGAGTCATTCATCATTTCACTGACTTTTAAATCTTCTTTAACAATAAGCATTTCTTGTAAATTTAGTGAACCGATAAGCTTATGATTTTCATCTATGACGTAGAAGTCGTAAAAGGAAGCAACTTCTCCATGTTTATCTTGAATTAATTGTAAAAGCTCGGATTTTTTTAAATGAGGTGAAATATCAAAATAACTGGAAGTCATTAAGCCTCCAGCAGAGTCTTCATCAAACTCTAGTAATTCCTGAATTTCTTCTTGGGTCTCATGATCTTCAATATTGGAAATAATGGCATCTGCTTTGGCTTCATCTAATTCGTTTAATAAATCGGCGGCATCTGCAGTGTCCATGTTTTCGATAATTTCTGCTACTTTTTCAGGATTCTCATTTTGTAGTAACGAGACTTGCAGATCTTCATCATCGATTTCTGATAATGTATCAGCAGCAAGTTCAGGATCAAGGGTCGAAAAAATCATTTCGCGTCCATGACCGTCGAGATCCTCAAGAATGTCGGCAATATCTGCAGGGTGAAGTTCTTTTAAATCTTCATTAGTTAAGTTTAGACGTACACTTTTTTGAATATTTCTATTGGGAATGGCGTGAACAAATTTCCAATTAATAGCGGAATCATTAGTAAGATAGCGCGATTGAGGTGAGATATTTTTAAGGATATAATCCACAGGCTTTTCAAGCGATAAGCGACGAATAAAAGAACGAAGTCCAACCTCCGCGTGGGTGACGCGTAAATCATTTCCAGTTCGCACAAATTGAATATCGTTAACTCGTACGACTTTTTTTCCGTGAGTATCAACAATCTGTTTATCTAATACAATTAAACCAAGTGGAGGGTATTCTACTGTTGGACCTTCAAAACTTTGCCCAAGAAGTCCTGATTTTTTTTGATTTAATGTTTTGGGAAAAGTTCTCGATCTGCGAGAGTATGCATCTACAGAAAGCTTTATTTTTTTTAACGAAAAGGATTCAACATTTTCCCATAGAACATAAAAGAGTGTCCCATTTCTTTTATACTGAAGCGCAATGACACTAGGATAAACTTCTTCATAATCAATAAAAAAGTCACAAAGTTTGCCAAGTCTCGTCCCATCAGAATTATAGACAGGAGTTCCTTGCGCATTGGAAAGGTGAATGGTGATGTGGTCGAACTCTTTAAATTTATCCATGTGACTATCCTTTCCAGAATGCTTCACGCTTATTTTTTAAAAATATTTTTTTTTCTCATATTTAAAAGTTTCAATATGTCTGCAGCAGTCTCTTCGAGAGCTTTATCCGTCACATTAAAAACAGGCCATTTTTTATTTTCGCGAAATATTTGATTGGCCCATTCAATCTCTTCAACTATTTTACTTTCTTGAGCATAGTCGCCTTGATGCTTTTCAGCCCCTAATCGCTGTAAGCGATTTTTTCTTATTCCACTTAGGGCATCTGGATTAATGGTAAGGGCAAATATTTTTCTTTGATCAACTTCAAATAACTCTTCGGGAAGTGCTTGGTCTTTGATCATCGGAATGTTGACTACCTTGACGCCGTGTTGAGAAAGATAAACTGACAATGGGGTTTTGGAAGTGCGAGATACTCCAACTAATATGACATCTGCAAGATGAAGAGAATTTAAGTTTTTTCCATCGTCATGATTGAGAGTAAATTCCATTGCTTCAACACGCTTGTAATAATCATCGTTGACGGCATGAAGCAGCCCAGGTGTTGAAGATGGTTCTTGATTAAAAAAATTTGAAAATGCAGTCAATGCAGGGCCGATTAAATCTAAGGTTCTGACGTGCTTTGTGCGCGACAAGTCCGAGATATATTCACGCAATTTTCCTGAAACTATAGTGTGAATTATGAGGTCGTGGTTGAGAGCAGCTTCTTCAAAAATTGCATCAATCTGTTCAGTCGTACGAATATTTTTGTATCTGGTAAAAAAAACTTCACGATCTTTAAATTGGGCCATAACGGCGCGAGAAATCGCAGTAGCGGTTTCCCCCGTACCATCTGAAATAATGATGATTTTCAATCCCTGTATTTCTGCATTCATAATTTCAACTTTTGATACAGTATAACATTAAATATATCTCCTAAAAATAGAGGAAAAAAAATTGTAAGTCTAAATAAAAGTTGAACTTTTGAAGGAGTAGGGAAAAAGTACTTAGCTAATCAAAGATAGCAAGTCTATACTCCACACGGTTTAATTTACAAGTATTGAAAATTAAAAAATACCAATGAATTGTATGCTAAGACTCAGCTATTTAAAGAGAATCGATCGAGCTATTTTTTCTCTAGGAAGGGGAGAAGATCATTTAAAATATGATCCCATTGCGATGGCCATCCATTCACTGAAATATACTCTAATTTTGGACTTATTTTTTTAAAAAAAGTCCGCTGAGCTTTGGCGTATTGTCTGGTTTTAATATTGATTTTCTCGAGGCACTCTTCTGGAGTTGCGATTTTTCCTTCTAAGTAGTCGAGAACTTCCTTCGGACCGATGGACTGTAGAGGCCGAAGCCCTAAATCAAATCCGCGATTTTTTAAATCGAGGATTTCATCAATGATTCCCTTGTCGAGCATGTCTTGCGTTCTTTTATGAATGAGTCTTAAATGTTCTTCCTTAGGGATATCAAGATGAATATGGTGATGTAAAAAATGAACAATATTTTTACTGAAATCGTAGGGATTTTGAGCATCAAACTCAACTCTTTTTATCGAGAGTTTCATGCCATTGTCATGGAAATATTGAGCTGCACGCACCAGGCGATAGTGGTCGTTTTGGTGAATGTAATTAAAAATATCGGGATCATTTTTTTCTAAATATTGAATGATTACTTCAATACCCTGTAGATTTTTAACTTCTTCAAAATTTAGTTGGGGGGAGAGTGTGGAATTACTAGGTTCTTGATTTTCATACATTCCTTTAAAGAGGGCCCGCAAATAAAATGCACTTCCACCAACTAAGAGAACGAGTTTTCCATTATGGTGCCAATGTTCGATTTCCTTTTTTGCCATTTGAATGAAGTCAAAAGCCGTCAAAGGGTCTTGGATAGAAGCAATGTCGATTAGACCATGAGGTATATTTTCCCTTTCCTCTAATGTTGGTTTTGCTGTAGCGATTGAAATTTCTTTGTAAAATAGTAGGGAATCAAAGTTTAAGATGACACAAGGAATTTTTTTTTCATTTATTAAGTATTTAGCTAAGGCAATTGAAAGAGAGGTCTTTCCACTCGCCGTTGGACCTGTTATGACAATCGTTTTCGCATTTTTATGATCCATATGTCTCATCGTGTTTTAAATTTATAGCCACATAGATACACTTTTTAAGTGTATCTATTTTATTCTTAGTTTAATTACCATAAATTCTAGCAAGTTTATCAGCGCTTAAAGCTTGGCTTGATTTAATTTTGTGTCCCCTATTTAAAATATCTAAGATTATTTTTTCAAAAACAACTTGAGAGGGTATATGTTCACTCACTTGCCTTTCAATATCATGTTTGAACCAGAACTTTTGTAAATGTGAAGAATCCAGATCAGCTGAATACTTGAAAAATTCAAGTAGGAAACTAATGGACCATAACAAAAATTTGCGTTCCATTAAAATGGGAGTTGTTCGAAGGGCCACTATCTCCACAGAGAGCCGATCACATTCAAATCCAGATTCTTTTAAGATTGGCAATATTGAGTCGAGTTGAGGTGAGACTTTAATGGGCTCACTTATAAAGAGAGGGACAGGTTCATCTTTGAGTGCACGAAATTGCTCTATAATCATAAATAAATATTCGGCTAAAATATTTTGCTTAGAATTAAAAAAGTATTGTTCTTTAATAGCATAGATCAACCAATGATCAATAGAGATTACCGGTGAGAGCATCGAACTCGTTGGATTCTGATTTATTTCTTGATGTCCATTTATTAGAGAGTTTGGTGAAAAATAATGTTCTGCTTGCTGGTATGTAACTTCAAGTTTTTCGTCGAGACTTAAGTTTTCGCTAGAGTTGATAAGGTTATGATCAATTAAATCTTGAACGTTGGATTTATGTTTATCTTTTTGAATTTGATCTTTAATTTCTTTGGTGGCAGATGAAATGAGTGAGTAAATGATATCTGGCTTTGAAAATTTTATTTGAATTTTGTTCGGATGTACATTGACATCAATTTCATCTGTCGGTGCTTCAATAAATGCAACGTAATGTCCTGACTCGTTAGAGTTCCATGGTCCTTCCATTTGTCTAATAATGGCCTGATGCAAACCTTTATCGTGAAAAACTCGACCATTCGCAAATAAAAATTGTAATCTCGAACTGGGGTTTTTGATTGGAGCAAGACTTAAGAGTATATGAATGGAATGACCATCGTATGTTTTGTGATTTTCTGCTAAGTACTGATTAACTAATTTTTCCAATGCAGAATTTGATTGTGTCGTGCACCAGTCTAAGTTTATTTTGGGAAAAAACAAAGAGAAAGCTCGTTCTTTTTTAGTCGCTACAACTGGAGCAATGTCCATTTCGATTTTATTTTGTTGGCTTTGTTCTTTTGAGGGAATCCATTTTAATCTAAATTCGATTTCGGGATGAGATAAAAGAAAAGCTTGCCATATTTTTTTCATCGCGATTTTTTCAGAGTTTTTACTCTTTAAAAATTTTAATCTGGCCGGAGTATTGTAAAACAAATCTTTAATGTAAAATGATGTTCCAGAATTTTTTCCTTCAATAGGAATATGTAACTCTTCAACTCCACCACTAATAATATATTTACCACCTGACTTTGCAGGATTACTCGGTATACTTTGACAAGTAACGCGCGAGGTCGCTGCAATGCTCGCGAGCGCTTCTCCACGAAAGCCAAAACTTTTTAAACGATAAAGATCGTCGAATCTTTTTATTTTAGAAGTTGCGTGGCGAAGAAAAGCATAGGGGAGGTTTTCAAAGCTCATTCCATGACCGTTATCGACGATGGAAATGAGTTCTAAACCAACATCTTGTAACTCGCATTCAATTTTGGTGGCTTTGGCATCGATGGAATTTTCAATTAATTCTTTAATTAATGATGATGGGCGCTCAATGACCTCGCCCGCTTTAATTTGGTCGATGATATGTTCGGGCAAAAGTTCAATTTTGGGATTTTCTAGATTCATTATCCTCGGTAAAAATTCACCTGGTTTCGACCGCCTTCTTTTGATTTATAAACAGCTTCGTCGGCGCGTTTGAATAAATCAGTGCCAGATTCCACACCTGGGCGATAATCCGCGACCCCAATGGACGCAGTGACAGGGAGCTTTTTGCCATCGTACATGAATTGATGATTTTCGACTAGTTTTCTTAATCTTTCTGCGATTTCAAAAGATTGTTTTAAGTTCGTTTTAGGGAGCAATATGACAAACTCTTCTCCACCATAGCGAGCAAACGTATCATTTTCACGAATCCCACCCAGGCGGATCAGTTGGGCCATTTCTTTTAAAACGTAATCGCCAGCATCGTGGCCAAAACCATCGTTGAGCTTTTTAAAATGATCTAGGTCAAAAATAATTAAACTCAGTGGATCACCCGTGACTTTAGATTTATTAACTTCTGTGGTGATTTTCCCGTTGAAGTAAGTTTTATTGTAGCAACCTGTGTGTCGATCAGTGTTCGCTTCTAGGTTTAGTTTATCGTAGGCGAGTCGATCGGGATCGCCCTTGGGAAGATATTTAAGTGCAATACTTCCAACTTTAATGATATCGGCTTTAGTCAGTTGAACGCGGACTTCCACTTTTTTATTATTTAAATAGGTCCCATTTTTAGATTCTAAATCTTCGAGTTCGTGGCCATCTTGATTGGCGTGTATTTTAAAATGGTAACGTGAAATACCATTAAATTCTAAAGCAATTGTGTTGTCGGGATTTCTACCTACGGAAACAGAACTTTCTTTGAGATCAAAAAGTGTTCCGTTTAAATCTCCTCCAACAACCAATAGGGCCGCTGGTTTTTCTTGGGCTTCTTTTTCAGATGCCTGTAGAGCAGCTCTAATGTCTGTTAAAAATAATGTTGTATCGTCCGTACTCATCTCATCAACCTCAATTGTAATCTCATAGCATAGACTAAATTTTAAGGTTGCTTTAAAATTATTTCAACTGAGATAAAAATTCATAGGTGTAGATTTTTGCAGCCTCGACGCCTGGCTGATTAAAAGGGTCAACTTTTAAGAGATGACCAACATAAACGGTGAGTGTTTCAAAGAAGAGGATCAGTTCGCCCATGGCTTTGGCATCTAGTTTTTCTAATTCTATAGTTGCATAGGGCCTTTGATCTGTTTCAAAAACTTTGACTGTACCTAAGAATTCCGCTTGCAACAATTGGCTCAAGTTGTGACCGTGAAGTTTTTTTGCCGTTTTTAATTCCCCATTGTATTGCAATTTAAAATCGTGTTGAGATTTTAAAATATTTAAAAAAATAAAAAATTTATTGCGCGGGCCTTCGACGAAAAGTTGCATTTGACTATGTTGATCGGTCGCTCCATAGGCAGGAATTGGAGTGAGCCCCTGGTGAACTATTTTATTTTGCAAGTCGAATTTTTTGCCCAAGCTTTCTGCCCATAATTGGACGAACCAAGCGGAGAAATTTTTAAGTTTTGAAGAATATGGAATAAAGACTGTTTGATCGACTTGGCGGGTTTGAAGTTCGCAAAAAATGTGATTGCCGAGCGAGTAAACGGGAGATTTGGGCGAGAAATTATTTTTAAATTCGCGCGCGCCGGCGAGGAGTTCATGGCAGTCAATACCGGCAAAGAGAGCGGGAAATAGACCCACGCTAGATAAAACTGAATAACGCCCTCCCAAGGGGGTGGGGATACTTAAGCATTGGATGTGATAGTTTTGGGCCAATTCTAGTAATTCGCTTTTTTGAGGATCGGTGGAAAAAACAAAGTAGTCTTTGAAGTCTGATGCTTTGATTCCCGCATGCTCCAACTCTTGCATGATAATTAATAATGTCGCGAGTGTTTCCGCCGTGCCGCCACTTTTTGAGACAATGTAAAATAAACAATCGCGAACATTTTGTTTAAGTTTGAGCGAAGCTAATTGTTTAAAGAGCATGTCGGGGTCGATATTATTAATAAATAGGAATCGACAATCGTGTTCGTCGCCGTTATTTCCAAGTGCATCGATGAGCATTTCAGGGCCCAAGCTTGATCCACCAATACCTACGTGAATAAAAATTTTTTTATGTTTAAAATGCTCAAAGCATTTTTGGATCTGAGGCCACTCTTCATTGCAAAAACTGCGAGAGTCAAAAGATGAAAAGAAAAGCGATGGACCATTTTGTAGATAATGATTGAACTCCAAATGACAATCGACAATGGCGGTTGCATTTTTTGCTAGGTGCTGGGGAATTTTATAGTGCACGCTCATTAGGCTCTCGCATTTTTAGGTTGAATCTGATTTTTAAGTTGTCTGGCAATCACCACTTTTTGAATTTGGTTGGTGCCTTCGACAATTTGTAAAACCTTAGCATCGCGCATATAGCGTTCGACGGGGTATTCTCTGGTGTAACCAACTCCACCTAAAATTTGAACGGCATCGGTGGAAACTTTCATGGCCGTATCCGTCGCCTTTAGTTTTGCCATGCAGGCAAGTTTTTGGTTGGGTACTTGACGATCGTAATTTTCAGCCGCTTTGAGTACGAGCAATTTAGAGGCTTCGACTTCTAAGGCCATGTCGGCCAACATAAATTGGATGCCCTGAAAATCAAAAATAGCTTGTTTAAATTGTTGTCGAGAGAGGGAGTAGTTAAGTGCACAATCGAGAGAAACTTCAGCGAGTCCAACGGCGATAGCACCGATCGTGATTCGCCCTTTATCTAAAGCGGCCATGGCCACTTTAAATCCTTCTCCCACTAGACCTACGACGTGAGAGTTTGGGACAAAAACATTTTGAAAAAGCAATTCGCGCGTTGGACTGATTCTCCAGCCCATTTTTTTTTCTTTTTTTCCATAACTAAATCCCGGTGTTCCACTGCGCACCAGAAAAGCGGTGATCCCCTTAGCTCCTTCTTCACCAGTTCTTGCCATGACGATGTAAGTGCTTGCGATACCACCAGACGTAATCCACATTTTTGATCCGTTTAAAATATATCCGCCTTCGACAGCTTGGGCTCGGGTGATGAGCGATGCTGCATCCGATCCGGCTCCCGATTCTGAAAGACAAAAGGCCCCAATTTCTTCGCCGCGCGCAAGCGCAGGAAGATAGTTTTTTTGTAACGTTTCGGAGGCAAACTCTTTGAGTATCGCTTGAACCATCGATGAAACAGAAATCGTCACTGCATAAGAAACAGATGATTTGGAGAGTTCCATTAAAGCGTAAGAAAAATCCTCGTAACTAAGTCCCATGCCATCGAATGCTTCGTCAGTCGTCATACCAGCAAATCCGAGTGCTCCTAACTTATGAAATATTTCCATGCGAAATTCTTCCGCTTCATCGTCCATTTCCATAAATGGATCGATTTCTTTCAAGCGAAATTTTTGCAATTGTTGTACGAGTTCTTGCTGTAGTTCGTTCATCGCGACGTCCTTTTTTACGCTGTCATTAATCCAGTTGACCTAAAAGATTTTTAGCGATGATCATAATCATCACTTCATTTGTCCCAGCACCAATTTCATTTAGCTTGTTATCTCTCATCATTCTTTCGAGTGGAAACTCGCGAGAGTACCCATAGCCTCCGTGAAGCTGAATGGCATCGAGAGCAATCTTGGTCGCCATTTTTGGCAGCATTAATTTAATTTGTGCGGCGATGGTCGGTCCTTTGTGTCCGAGATCGTATTGTCGACATGCGGAATAGAGAAAGTGCGACATCATTTCAGTTTCTGAAGCCATCTCGGCGATCATTTTTTGAATCAGCTGGAAAGATCCTATGTGTTTGCCAAATTGTTTTCTTTCGCGGGAATATTTAATACATTGCTCGACACAGGCGCGAGCGATGCCCAGTGAAATGCCCGCGATGGTGATTCTTTCGATCTCTAAATTTTTCATCATGTGATAAACCGAGTCGCCTTCATTGCCGATGAGGTTTTGCGTTGGAACTTTGGCTTGATTGAAAATGAGTTCTCCAGTGGGACTACTCCTCATTCCCATTTTATGAATGGGCTTACCAACTGAAAAACCGGGAGTCCCTTTTTCAATGATAAAAGTGGAGAGATTTTTTTTCTCAGGCCCAGTGCGAGTATAGACATAAGCGATGTCGGCATACTGAGCGTTGGTGATCCACATTTTTGTTCCATTGATTAAATAGTGATCGCCATTTTTCTGGGCGCGCGTTTGGATACCCACGGCATCGGAGCCAAACTCAGGCTCGCTCATTCCCATGCAACCAATGTGCTCGCCAGAAATTAACTTGGGGAGATAGCGCGCTTTTTGTTCTTCGCTCGCGTTGTTTTGAATGTTATTTACACACAAAATAGAGTGGGCGAGATAACTGAGTGTTGAACCGGCACAGGCTTTGCCGAATTCTTCCATGACAATGGTGGAAGCTGTTGCCCCGAGGCCGGATCCACCATACTTTGGTTCAGCAGTAATTCCAAGAAGTCCCAATTCGCCCATTTTTTTAAATGCGTCGAGGTTAAAAGTTTCATCGTGATCGTGTTTTTCTGCAAAAGGAGCGAGCTCTTTTTGCGCAAATTCGCGACAGACTTTTTGAAGTTCTTTTTCTTCTTCTGTAAAAAACCACATTGCATTACTACCTTGATGATGATTATAATTTTTATAAAAAGATTTTGCTTCTTTTATACCAAAATATCAAAAGATCTCAATCTTAAGAATTTACCCAGTCATAGACAACATATTTTTTAATACGAGGTAATCCTTTGAACCCAACAAGTCCCGCAGGTCAAATGAGTTTAACCACCCCTGTCCCCAAAGAAATGGACAGCGCATTTCCCGGGGAAAATTGGTTTTTTTATTGGAAAACCTCAGCTTCACTTTGGAAAACCAAACTCGCAGAGTTTCCCGGTTCGAGAATCATCGTTCCCATCAATTGGTCGATGCACACCGAAACTGGCGATCAGTTTGACTTCGGCGAATTGCGCCCAGAGACTCATCTTAAAAAATTAGTAGACCTCTGCGCCGAAGTGGGGAAGGAGATGACTTTTTTCTTGCCGCTGACTCCCGCGCCCTATTTGCAAAATGGAGGCTTGCCGCATTTTCTCGCTCGAACATTGGCGATAAATTTTGATTATACAGCTTATGGTGTAATCGATTCCGATGATCAATTAATTAAATTATATTCTTTTTACGACCCGCGCGTATTTGAAGGCTTTTCTCGCTTTGTCAAAAAATTAGGTGAGTATTTTAAAGAACAAAAAATCCCCACTGATTTGTGGGCCATTCGCTGTGGCCAATTTCAAGGCGGACGCTTTCGCAGTTTTTTAGAAGACCGATCTAAAATGTACGATCAAGCTTACCGCAGATATTTGCAAGCAAAAGAGATACCCGAGGGAGGCATAAGCCCAATCGAAGAAAAACAATATGCATTTGAGTTTTCCCAATCGATTCAAAAGCTTTATTTAGATGAAGCTCAAGCAAAAATCGGCGTCAATTTTGAAGGTTGTCTCGATGTCGCTTTCTTGGGAAGTTCCACCGAACATTTTTTAAAACGATTGCATCATAATATTTACACTGCAGACTATACGCGAGAAATCTATGAGGCTCTTTCGCGCGATGTGATCCCATCTTCCGTTTTAGTTCAAAATAGAATGAAGAAAGGGGTGTTGGGTAGGGAGCTCAACGATTTGGTCGCTAATTCCTATTTGCCCTTGAGGATTACGAATAATCATTATGAAGGGTTTGAGTCCATTCATTTTCGCCCGCTCACTTTCTTTAAAGTCTATGAAAAATTGGATGGCTTAACATCGCTGTTTTTAACTTGGGAAGATTTAAAACTTTGGAGCTATTTAAAGCGAGATTTTGGATGGTCTTATAAAATAATTTCAAAAGAGACGATTGGGCTGCATGAGAATTCTGGTTTTTCTGATGAACATATATTGTTTTTTCAGGGACTCGACATTGACCGCGATAATTTTAATTATCTTCTTAAAGCATTTATGCATGGAGGTAAAATTGTTCTGAACAAAGCGGGACTTTCTGAAGAATTTGAACGTCGGCTCAACGCATTTATATTAGAAAATTCATTGCAAGAGGAAAAAGTTTTTTTACATACCGATTTAACCAATGTTGAATTAGGCGAAGGGCGACTATTGCAATTTGATGGCGATAAATTAAATGAGTGTAGCGATGAACAGAAGAATGATTTTTGGGAAAAAGTTGTCGCAGCATTTAATTTAATCCATTCAGTGATGAAGGGGAGCGAGGGAGTTGACTACTATTGGAGAACGAGAAGTTCGACTTCGAATGAACTTAAGTTTGAAGAAGTGCGACGACTCTCATTGTATAACCCCACAAGTTACCGCAAAAAAGTTCAATTTAAATTATCCAAAAATTTTGTTGTCTATAAAATTATTGATGAAATAAATGTAATCGTGCAAACATTCCCCAATGAAGTTGCAGTAGAGTTAATGCCAGAAGGATCAGTCATATTAGACTTTGGAGTTTTTTCATGAAGCAAACAGATTACTTAATAGGTATCTTTCATCAGTTTAACCCCAATTTAAGTGACCTCGATACATTTGCTTACTACTTTCTTTATATTTTAGATCAGAAGGGAGAAGTCGCGATTGAGGAAAAAAAACAAAGTTTTGAAGGTAAAGATATTGTCGGGCCATTTCAAACAATCGAGGAATTAAATCAATTTGCCTATAAAATACTAGAACAATCAAATGCTGAGAAAATTTCACTAGTATCTATCGCTGATTATAATCTCTACTTAGAAAAAAATTCTCAGGCCCTAGATTTTTTCCAGGACCTGATTTTAAATGGAAACGTTTTGTTGAATATTGAAAAAGATGATAAGAAAAAAGGTCTTTTTAAAAGATTATTCAGCTAAAACTTCTTCTAACTCTGAATCAATTTGAGCATTTTTATCAGCTTGTGCAGGAGATCTAACAGTTGCTGATTTTAAATCAGAAACCTCTTCTGTTTGTGTACCCATTTTTTCAAGCTTAGAAAGTGCTTTTTCTACTTTTATTTCTTCAGTTGAATCTTTAAAGGCCATGGGCTTTACTTCTTTAGCTGTTTCAAATCCTAAATCTGCAAGTTGATTTAAATTTTTGTAGTAAAGAGTAAATCCGGCATAAATCAAATTAGGATTTTTAATTAAGGGTTTATTATTTTCGTAAATGGCTTTCCATTTCTTTGGTGTTTGGTAAACATTATTAGAGATAATCCCCAGAGTCTCACCATGCTTAATCATGTACGGTGTTCCTTCAGGATTCCAAGTGAATGGCATTTGTGGTGGCATGTAAGTAAGTACAGTTCCAGCCTTGAGAGCGTTGTTTGCTGAAAGCTTTGATCCATTGTGCTTTTTCAGTTCCTTCCACATGGATACATCACCGTAAATTTTAAACGCAATCTGCATTAAGGTTTCACCTTTTTTAACAGTATAGCTTGCACTTTCTCCCGAGTGCATATCTGGCATAGAATGCTTCTCAGTTTGTACTATGATTTCTGGTTCCTTTTTGTCGTGACCAGTAAAATCGTTTTGTATTTGATTGAGTGCATCGCCTTCCTTCCCTGTTTCTGTTACTTCAATATTGGAAGGGGCATCTGTCCCAACTGTTGATTCCTCAGGAGACATTTCTGATTGAGCTAAAACTTCATCACTAGGTGCTTCAGAGCCTTCCATTGCCATTTCGGCCGATTCTTCCGTTGACTCATTTGAGGCTTGATCACTTGAAGAGCTCTTAAAAAGTCCACATGATGAGAGTATTAGAGATAAGAAAATAATGACCAATTTGTTTTGTGTTTTCAAAAAAATTCTCCTGTTTGTACCTAACTTAAAATACCTCTCGGTTTATAGAATAAATTATTTAGGTGCAAAATTAACCTAGAGGAATAATTTTCATGTTTTTTTAAGACGACTCACCAATTGACAGCCTTTTGATCAAATATAGAGCTGAAAAGGGAATGGTAGTTGAGTAAAATGTTCAAGGATTGCCCTTTTTTTACTCGATCTTTTTTCTAGAAGCTGTTAAATTTCGGTGACATTTTAAAGCTATGGTAAGAGCCCTGTTCCAAGGAAAAATTTTTGAAAACTTCAATTTATTCACTGACCTTAAATGAAATGCGAGACGTCATTGCCGAGCATGGTTATGCAAAATTTTCTGCTGATCAAGTTTACAATTGGTTGTATAAAAAATTTGACGCTCGCTTAGACAATTGGAGTAATGTTTCTAAGAAAATTAAAGATTTATTTCAAGATAAATTTGATTTGCAATGTCCAGAAATTATTTGGAATGGGCTTTCTAGAGATGGCACTCGAAAATTTTTAATTCGCATGAGTGATGGTGAAGCTGTTGAGACTGTCGCTATCTACGCTAAGGATCGAATTACTTTGTGTATTTCCTCACAAGTAGGGTGTGCTATAGGTTGTAAATTTTGTCACACTGGAACGATGGGCTTAAAACGTCACTTAACTCCGGGAGAAATTGTCGGGCAGTTTATGGCCGTTTCTCATTTTTTGAGAATCAATGCGGGAGAGGAACATCGTTTGACCAATATTGTTTATATGGGACAAGGAGAGCCGCTTCATAATTTTGAAAATGTAAAAAAGGCAACAATCATTTTTATGGAAGATAAAGGCTTGGGGCTATCGCAAAGAAAAATTACATTGAGTACTTCAGGACTCGTTCCGCAAATTGAAAAATTGTGGGATTTTCCGCCGGTGAATTTAGCGATCTCCCTCCATGCAGCTCACGACAATATTCGAACAGAGCTTATGCCGATAAATAAAGCGTACGATTTAAATAGATTGTTTGATGCTCTAAAAAAAGTTCCCTTAAAAGCATACCGTCGAATTACTTTTGAATACATTCTAATTGCCGATCTCAATGATCGATTGGAAGATATCGATGCACTTGAAAGGCTCTTGGAGCGCAATAAATCAAAAATAAATCTCATTCCATTTAATGAATACCCACAATCAGAATTCAAGCGGCCGAGCGATGATAAAATTGTTTGGTTTCAAGAGCAATTACTCAATCGTGGTTTTGTTTGTACAACTAGAACGACCAAGGGCCAGGATATCCTAGCCGCTTGCGGTCAATTAAAAAGTGAAAAATTAAAAGTTAACCTTTGGAATGAATCAACTCTATCCTAGGCAATTAAGGGTCATTCGCTGGCTTTTTCTTAGTCCAAGGGCGAGGTGATTCAGCATCTAGACTCTCTTGGCCCATTGGATTCAAAGATGAAGGAGAGCGATCTTCTGGTTTAGATTCAGAAGCAATGTTTCGCTCGTAATGCACTCCTTTTGAAATGTAATAAGGATCATCGATATCGTAAGTTTTTGTCGGGTTAAAGCGGGGCGCTTTTTCCGGTGCTTCAATTGGCCCTGCTATCGAGATTCCCCAAAGAGAAAGAACCGAAAGAAATAAAGTCAATTTTAGGTATTTCATAGCTGCACTCCTTCCGAAATAAATCGGTATAAAAGTCTTATCGGTTAAAATCTAATTAACTTGAGTAAAAAAGTTGAAGATTTAAAGTTTATTTACCTTTTTCAATGTTTTTGAGAAGATAGACTTAATTGTTTTCGAGCTTATATGAATTAAAAATGGAGTTTAAAGTGTCTGAAGCTGAATTTGAAAAAATTAATTTACCAAAAAATCAATCGCCAAATAACAAAGCTCTCTTTGCACTCTTTGGACTTATCTTTGTGTTTTTTGTGATGTTGTTGGCATTTGCGGCTTATACAATGAAATCTTTTACAGAACTTGCGGGAGAAGAAAAAGAACTCACTCATCAAGGACGTATCGCTGTTATCGAAATTGAAGGTGTGATTATGGATTCGAAAAAAACCATAGAGCTATTGTTGTTTGCAGAGGAATCAAAGGATTTTGATGCAATTATTTTACGCATTAATTCTCCCGGTGGAGCTGTGGGGCCGACTCAAGAGATTTATGAAGAAATGCAAAGAATTGATAAAATCAAACCAATCTACGCTTCCTTTGGTGCGATTGCTGCTAGCGGTGGTTACTACTTGGGCGCAGGGGCTAGAAAAATTTGGGCTTCACCTGGAACGCTTACTGGCTCAATTGGAGTGATAATGGATTTCATGGATCTCTCTAAACTTTATGAGTTTGCAAAAGTATCACCTCAAACTGTTAAAGCAGGAAAATATAAAGATGCGGGAAACCCAAGCCGTGGTCTAACAGATGAAGAAAAAGAATTAATGGATAAATTGATTGCGGGTGTGCATGAACAATTTAAAAATGACATTCTTAAAAGAAGGAAAAATTTACTCAAAGCCGACATAAGTGAAGTTGCCCAAGGTCAAATTTTCTCTGGAGAAGAAGCATTTAATTTAGGACTTGTAGATGAAATGGGGTCACTTTGGACTGCAGGACGTTCCATTCATAAAAGTTTAAAGCTAAAAGGAGATTTTGGTTTAAAATTTATTAAGAAGAAAAAAACGATGGGATTTATTGAAATGCTTGGGAATCTTGAAGAGAGTATCAGTCATTTAAATTTAAAATCATTATTGCATGCGGATAAATCACCAGTATTAATGTTTCGATAGACAAGAGCATAAAAAATGGAAGTATTGATCACCTTTATTCAAGAGCACTTACTGGCGATCATTGCAAGTGCGATTACATTGATTCTATTTTATCATTATTTTATTGAGCGCGAGAGCGGTGTGCGCTTATCAAAGAGATATCGCAATTCTATTTTTGAAGCTCAGTCGAAAATATTTTTAAACGCTACCCAATACTTAATTTCAGGTAACAAAGATTTGGCCATTAAAGAGTTTCTCAATGCTGTGGATGTAAATCGAGAAACAGTTGAGACATATTTTGCCCTGGGAGGACTCTTTAGAAGTAACGGTGAAATTGAAAAAGCCATTAGTATCCATCGCTCATTGATCGCTCGAGAAAATATTTCAGAATATCATCGTTTGCGCGCTTTAAAAGAACTCGCTTTAGATTTTGATAAAGGTGGTTTTGTTGATAAGGCAATTGAAACGTATAAAGACGTATTAAAAATCAATCGAGATCAACAAGAGGTGATCCAAGCTCTTTGTCGCATTTATGAAGATATTGAAGATTGGGATCAAGCCTATAGTTACCGCATTATGCTCTCAAAAGTTGGGCATAAGAATCAAGCCGAAACGATTTCTCATATTTTAGTGCAAAAAGCGAAAATTCATTTAGGTCGAGGAGATCTTAAAAAAGCGGAAGAAGATTTAGATGACGCATTTAGATTTGCCCCATCTGTATCAGCAAAAATTTTCAAAATAAAACTTTCATTATTGTGTGGAAATTTAGATCAAGCAAAATTTCTTTTTTTAGAAATTCTCAAAGAGCATCCAATGTATGCAAGCTTTGTATTTGTCTCTCTTAATGAAGAAATTAAAGCAGATGAAGAATTAAAGAGTCAATTTAATCGAAGATTAAATGTGTTGCGCGATTACTTTTTAGATTTGAATGAAAGTGATATTAGTGCAAACGCATCTATTGTGCTTTCAAAAGTTCGATTATTGAATGATACGGGAAATAAAAATCAAGCATATGAAATTTTAAAAACATGGATGCATGATAAGAAATCGAACACTGATGTTATGAAGGCTGAATTTATTAAGCTTTTAATTGACCTCGGGAAAACGGAAGAAGCGCTTCTTCAAACTAAAAGCCTGCTGGAAAATTTGCACCAAAGTCTTGCCAAACATTTTTGCAAACAATGCGGCTATAACTCAGATAGTATTTTTTGGAGATGTCCACAGTGTCACGAATGGGAAACTATTCAATTTCGTTGGAAAGTTTAGATCAAGTGAACATTTATTTCCACGAGCACAAAAATTAGAGGTGATATAATGAATTTTCAAGGATGGAAAATTTTAAAGGACAAGAAAAATTGCCCCTTCGTCATTTGGAGCTTGCTCTCCTTTTTATGCTTTTTCAATCTTGTATTTGCACAAAGTGAAACGAATATGAAAAAAGTCTCGCCAGATGGTCGCATTGAGATTTTTCAAAGCACCGATGGGTAATTTGCATCAAAATCCATCGCGCTATTCTCAAGTGGTGACGACCATTAACTGCAATTATCCCGTCAAATTATTAAAAGAAATCGATCAGGAAGGAAAAGAAAAACTCATTTTTGGAGACGGCGACTGGAGTTTGGTAAAAGTTGGGCCATATGAAGCATATGTTATGACTGAGTACTTGCAAGAAAAAAAAGCAAAATGTTTTGATGAGGAATATAGTAAGTTTTATGATTCATTAAAGCTAACAGTGAGTGATTCATATTACTGGGCAAGACTTTATGATCACTATATTTTTGGTAAATCAAAGGTAATGCCATGAAAAAAATATTAATTTTGAGCATGTTAAGCATTTTTAGTTTATCACTTTATGCTGAGTCTGGAGCGATAACTCCTAACAAAGAACCTAAAAATGAAAATCCATCTGAAGAAAACAGTTTGCTTGATTTTAATGCGATTAAAGATATTATCAAAAACGATGGCCTAGAAGTCGAACTGGAGCAACGCAAATTAAAAGCGGCTGAAAAGAAAAAAATGGCCCAGACGATTGAGAAAAAAACTTATAATTATCCTATGGAGGAAGATTTCTGGGAAATATTTAGCGAATATTGGTTAATAAAAAACGCAACTTGGTTAAAGTGGGATTTTCAAAAGCCAGATTATGCCATTCAGTCTAGTGTCGAAGAACTGCTTACGCAAAGAGGGCATGTTGAGGTAAGTTTTAAAATTTTATTCTTAGACACAAGTGAGTTGACTCACTTTGCATTACCTCAAGGAAATGGAAGGTATTTGTTTTTGGTATCACTTCCTTTCATAAAAGCTTTGGATTTATCAAAAGTTGAAATTGCTTTGTTGATTTATGAAGATTTTATGCGCGCTAAAAATAAAACGATACATCAATATTTAAAGCATCCTGAACTGGAGAAATGGTGGGGGAGTAATTTTAAGGATCGTAAATTTGATAACAACTTAATGTTGGAAACTTTAAAAAGACTAGATCAGTTTATAAAAGATAAGGGCTTTAGTTTTAAAGACCAATTTGAACTCACGAAAGAAATTGATCAAGCACTAAAAAGCGACTTGAAAATTTGGAATACATATTTGACTTTGTTGGGTAAGATTGATCAGTTAACCAAATCAAATTTATTATATAAAAAACATTCTCAAATTTATCCTTCACCAGAAATGCAAATGGGATGGTTGAAACCGAAAGTGCCCAACATTTAATTAAAAGAAGGAGCACGGAATCTAATGCAAACCTTTTTCTCTAGCAAAAAATGGTTCATACAGCATCTATGGCAAAAACAAGCTTTGATTTATGCTTTTTTTTTAGCATCTGTTTGGTTTATTCATCTAATGATTTTATCCGTTTTGACAGCGATGCATCTCGCTCTCGATCATAATTTAGGAGTGATAGCCGAGTGGCTTTCAGATAATGGGTGGTTGATTGTCTCGTTCACAAAGCTTACAACTTTTTTAATTTTTATCAAGTTCTTAGAACTAAAGAGCGATTTGTTTAAAAAATTAAAAACAATTTTGCGAAATGCAATGATTCAACCAAGAAGAGAATTCTTAGTTTGTTTAATCTTACTAATCTCTTGGCCAATCTTTTTAAATCAAGTGACATATCAACAAGAGTTCTTAATGGGGCTTAGTGATTTTGTACAGATACTAGTAGGTAATATTGTTTTTTATGGAATAGATATTCTGTTTGTACTTAGTTTGGATTCGCTCTATCCTTTAAATGGGCAGAGAGATCTTAAATACAAACACCTAGTTTTTCCTTTAATCTTTTACGCTGCCAATCGAATAACATTTATGTTTGAAATGAATATTCAAATCGCCCTTATTCCCATTTTTGCGA
>Ga0255169_1000079_pt1 | contig 57230 bp, 60 predicted proteins | sample Atl_Miss_RepC_8d_FD_183179 | JGI IMG/M metagenome (GOLD analysis project Ga0255169, IMG submission 183179) | Freshwater microbial communities from Altamaha River, Georgia, United States - Atl_Miss_RepC_8d | ecosystem: Environmental > Aquatic > Freshwater > River | place: USA: Georgia | collected...
AGCTTTTGACCAGAATACTTTAATGCTGCAAGAAAAATGGACGCGATGAAAACAAACAATGGATTAAAAAATCCAATGAGAGAAGCTGAGAGTCCATCAAATCCATTGCCCTCCATGAGAGAGAGAACGGAAATATTTTGGGTAAAGCCCATTACGGTGATCGCACCAGCGGAAGCAGCTAACATACCTGAGAGTGACATAAATAATGCCGATTTTGCTTCGACATGAATTCCAACATATTGAGAAGCTTTTAAAGATTTTCCAATCATCCGCAAACGGATTCCTCCTGGCGTATAGTATAAATAAAGTAGTAAGATGATTGTCGCCAGTACTGCCCAAAAGAATCCGTAATGAAAAGAAGGCTTAAAGAAAGATTGCCAAAATGGGTATTGTGAAAAAAAGTCTAATCCCTCTTGAGATAGTTTAAAATCTTTCAACATGACCAGACTTCCATTGGGGTGAATATTTTGTGACGTTTCTGAGAAGTCTTTTTTGATAAAGCTATTTAAAACAAAATAATTTTGTAAATTGAGTGCAATCCAATTAAACATAATGGAGCTTAAGACTTCATGAATATGAAATTTAAATTTTAATTTAGCAATGAAATATCCTAGTATGCCGCCCGCCAGCGATCCAATAGCAATAATCAGGGGAATTTGAATGATTGGAGGATAATTAAAATAAACTCCTGCGAGAGTGCTAAAAATAGCTCCGAAAATATATTGTCCTTCCGCACCTAGATTAAATAATCCAACTTGCATCGCAAGTGCCACGGAAAGTCCTGTAAGTATAATGGGGCATGCTTTGATCAGAACTGTTGAGAGGTATTGTGGTTTTTCAAATAGACCATTGAACACAACACTTGTTGCCTCAGCCAGTGAAATTTGTAAGTAAAATAATAAAATAATTAATAAAATTGAAATTATTATAAAAGTGAAGATTAAATTTTTAAGTTTAGTATTCATGTTGTGAAACCATTTTTAGTCCGATCATTTCTTTTAGTTCCTGAAGATCACCTTTATTTTTTAATGCTGGAATGGTGATGATTTCTTCACATTTCTGATGGGCTAGAATTCCTATTCGATCAGACAGTTGCATAAGCTCATCGAGTTCATTGGAAATAAGCAAGATTGCTTTTTGCTTTTTTTTAAGGTTTAAAATTTCTTTATGGATGTGGGCGATCGCTTGTACATCAACTCCTCGAGTCGGATAGGCCAATACCAATAGATCTGGTTCTTTATCTATTTCACGGGCCATTATTAATTTTTGCTGATTTCCACCAGAAAGGTTATCAGCGTGAAGTGAAATATTTTTTGGAGAAATGTCGTATTTTTCCATCAAGCTACGAGCGTGAGATTTTATTTTTCCTAAGTGAAGCCATAACCCAAGAGTCCATTTTTTAAGATGGAGTTGATTTAATATAAAATTAAAATACAAGGGGTAGTCTAAAATAAGTCCAGTCGTTCTTCGATCGCTTGGAACAAGTGCGATTCCTTGTGCATAAAAAAGTTCTGGGTTTAGCTTTAAAATCCTCGTATTTTTAAAAATAAACTCACCGCTAAACTCTACATTGGCTTGAGAGAAAAGATCTATAAGTTCTTCTTGACCATTGCCATCAACGCCAGCAATGCCAAAAACCTCTCCAGGATAGATCGAAAAATTTAATGTGATATTGTTAGCGGAGTGATCGCTTTTTAAGCATAATTTTTTAAGTGTTAGTAGGGGGGCCTGATTCATGTCGGTGATATATTTTGATTTATCGATAAAAAGCTCAACACTTTCTCCCACCATGAGTTCTGCCAATTTCTCTTCATCAATTTTATCGACTTGAATAGTGCTTATGAGTTCACCTTTTCTTAAAATACTGCAACGATCGGCGAGCGCTTTGATTTCATCGAGCTTGTGGGTGATGATGAGAATAGTTTTCCCCTCTGATTTTAAATCTCGAACCATCTGAAAAAATGCGGCAATTTCATGGGGAAGCAAGACTGCAGTGGGCTCATCAAATATGATTAACTGCGCTTGACGATGCAGGACTTTTAATATTTCAACTTTTTGTTTAGCTGCGAGGCTTAACTTTTCCGTACGGGAGAAGAGATCGCATTCTAGGTGGTATTTTTTTTGAAAGGCTTGAATCGTTTTAATTGCCGATTCGCGATCAATTTCTAAGCTTTTAAAAAAACTATTTTTTCTTGGTTCAAATCCTAAAATAATATTTTGCCAAGCAGGAATTTTATCAATAAGGTGAAAATGCTGGTGAACCATTCCAATCTGTTTAGAAATTGCATCGAGACTCGACTTAAAGACAACTTCCTCGTTGCGATAAATAATATTTCCACCTGCATCGAATGATTCTTCGCCAAAAATGATTTTCATCAAGGTCGATTTGCCTGCACCATTTTCACCTAATATGGCATGTATTTCATTGTTAAGTATGGAAAGGTTGATATTTTTATTGGCCTTAAAATGACCGTAGGATTTGGAGATATTTTGAAGCTTTAAAATGTTCATTTTATCACTTTGATAAATTGCTTAAACTCGGCTTCGTTTTTTGGTGGAGTTAATTTTTGAGCGATTATATTTCGCTTTAACGATTGAAGCTCTTTGAAGAAAGGTTCTCGATTAAAATGTTGTCCCGTTTCAGCAATGTCCACTCCACCATCTTTTAATCCAAAGGAAATCGTTTTTCCACCTTCAAATTTTCCTTTCGTTAAGTCGGCGACCACTTGATATATAGCGCGGTCGACGCGTTTAAGTGAAGAGGTGATGACGTTTTTTGGGGCCAGGTAGTTTTGATCGCGATCGACACCGATGACAAATTTATTTTTTTCTTTAACGGCTTCGATGACTCCATCGCCTACCGCACCAGCGGCGTGAAATAACACATCGGCATTCTTAATCATTAAGCTATTGGCCATCGCCTTTCCTTTCGCGACGTCGGAGAATGATTCCGAATATTGTTCTAGTACATTAATTTTTTTATTGGCGTAATAGGCTCCGGCTTTAAAGCCGTACTGAAAGGAATGAATGATGGGAACGCTCATCCCTCCGATAAAACCAAGGGTTTGTGTTTTAGATTTTTTGCTGGCTACAAAACCCGCAAGAAAGGCGCCTTCTTCCGCTTTAAACATCACGCAAATGACATTTTTAGGGGTCTTGTCGCCGTAACTATAATCGATGATGCCGTATTTTTGTTGTGGGTTCTCTTTGGCGGCCTTTAAAATCGCATCGGCCATTTTAAAGCCGATACCCCAAATTAAATCCTGCTTGGCTTCGAGGTGAGTTTCTAAATGAGTCATGTAATCAGAGTCTTGTTTTGATTCTAAGTATTTTGCCTTTATCCCAAAATCAGCTACCGCTTTTTTTAAACCTTCCCAGGCGGATTGGTTAAAGGATTGGTCGTTAATCCCACCGACATCGGTGATCATGCCTACTTTTATACTTGCAGAAAACGAGTTGCGGGAAAAAATAATTAGCAGAAAACTTAGAAAGCAAAGAAAACTTTTCATGCATTTGCTCCGAATAGATAAAGTTCAACTACGGGGAGCAATGTAACATTAAATCATTTTTCTGAATAGAATATTGTCTCGGCGAAATTAATTAATTTTGCCACATTTAAGATTTGCTGGGAGCGAGCTGGCTATTTTTTTAGGAGGAGTGAGTTTTAAGTCTTGCATCAATTGAATAAAATCTGACTCCTTAATGTCTCCACCGACGCGCGGATTAAATTTTTTTTCTTGTCCGACAGTGGAGTAAGTAAAGCCTTTATAATCGTGACCGGGATAAATTTTCGTATCGTCGGGAAGGGTAAAAATTTTTGAATTGATATTTTCAAACATGAGCTTTGAATCGCCCTCTTGAAAATCGGTGCGACCTGTCCCGCGGATTAGCAATAAATCTCCCGTAAAAATTTTTCCATCGATGTAAAAAGAAAGACAACTATTGGTATGTCCGGGCGTTTCGAGAACCTTTAAGGCGTATTTGCCAAAAGGAATCACATCGTTTTCACCGACGTAGCGATCGGCACATAAAACACTCGAGTGTTTGCCGACGATCGATTGGCAATTGGTTTTTTCTTTTAAAAAACTAGCGCCTGTGATGTGATCGGCGTGAACGTGAGTTTCCACCGTGGCGATTAATCTTAAATCCAACTCGTAAATTAGTCGCAAGTCTCTTTCCGAAGTTTCTAAAACGGTGTCGATTAAAATCGCTTCCTTGCTCTCCAGATCACCGAGTAAGTATGTATATGTCGATGATTCGTGTTCGTACAATTGGTGAAAAATCATTTAGTGAATTCCTTCTCAATTTCTTCTATACTTAAAATAAATCTTAACATTGAAGAGTATGACATGAAACAGTTTATTTTCAAATTTATATTAAATTACACTACGCCATGGATGTTAGAAGAAGTTTTTCTTTTTAAAAATGGCCAGTGGCTAGCATTGTTGCTGGGTTTATTGATCGCTCTTGTTTTAATGTATTCTGTGAGATTGGTCATATATTTTTATGCTCGCCAAAAAGCATTGAACCAACAATTGTTTTCTTCAACCTTGCCCTTCGGTCTTCTCGTTTTTGGGATAACCTTGGAATCCACTCTGTTATTGTTGCAATTTACTTCGCTTCAATTTTCTAAAGATGATTATGAAATTTTTAAAACTTTTTTTAGAATTACTAATGCCTTTGTCGCCGTTTGGTCCTCGATAGCCTTGGTCGATCTGATCTTTTACCGGTATATATCTTTTGCGTCACTATCCAAAAATAAATTTGATAATATTCTTGCACCGATGGTGAAAAAAGTTTCAAAGCTTGCAGTCATCACTGTTGGCACATTATACATAGCTCATCATTTAAATTTTGATGTCAGAAGTTTAATAGCAGGATTGGGTATAGGTGGAGTGGCGATTGCTCTGGCTGCTAAGGATACGATTTCCAATTTATTTGGTTCGCTAACCGTACTGATTGATCGTCCTTTTTATATTGGAGACTATGTTGTTTTGGATAAAAATATTGAAGGAGTCGTGGAAAACGTGGGTTTTCGAAGTACGCGAGTGCGCACGCCCAATCAATCCTTAGTGACGATACCAAACTCCAACTTACAAAATATGGCGATTGATAATATGGGCCTGAGAAAGTTTCGACGTTTTCGCTCTCAACTACAACTGACCCATCAAACGAATCCAGTGCATCTCGATGATTTTGTCGTAAAAATTAAGGATTATTTCTCCACCGTGGATGGAGTAGAAAATAAGGAAATGGAAATCCAAGTTTATCTCAATGAAATTCAAGAATTTTCAGTTCAATTGATTGTGAATCTCTATTTAAATGTTAAAGATGGAAAAGAAGAATTAGAGCTTCGACATCTTTTAAATAGAAAAATAATTGAACTTGCTCACGATTCAAAGGTAATCATGCGCCAACATCCCAATTAAAACTGAATCGATATATTTTAAAGTACCGCCTTAAAATTTAGTCAATTTTTAAGAAGCCATCGGGGCAAAAATCTCTGCTAAGTGATGAAAAATTCAATCTTAGCCTTAAGTGCAATCAGCTTTTTATAACACCGATTATAATGACTTAATCGCTCGTCATATAACAGGAAGACTTGGGCGGTAAGGAGTAGTACGTATGATGTTTTCGAATTCACCATCTAGCCTCATCAATAAAGAGCGCGAGCCTATTCTATTTTTAGGATTTGCGTTAGTGGCTTTGATGATTGTGGATGCATTTTTTGGAGTAACAACTAAAGAGACGCTTTTTCTAAGAGGGATCGAATATGCAGCGTTTGCATTTTTTATGATTGTCTCATTGAAGGTCTCTGCCAAAGACACGGGGCCTGTGTACCTTGAGAATGCTTCGCGCTCTTTTCACGGATTATGACAAAACAACTTAAATAAGGTTTAACCTTTTGGGCCCAAAATTGATGGGCCCTTTTTTTTCTATGAAACTTTTTTTAAATTCTCCAGTCCTTCCATGATAAAACTTCTCATGAGTACTTGATATGGAATTCCTTTTTTGTTGGCAATTTCCTTCAGCTCTTCAACGACTTCAGGGGCTAATGTCACACTCGTGGGCGTTTTGCGCCTAATTTTACCCTGTGCTTCTTTTGATTTTTTGATATCGAACTCAATCTTGTCGTAAATTTTTTTAGACTTAACAACCTTACGCTTCATAAATTTCCCGCTCCTTTTTACTCGCAATCCTGCCACTTATGGGACGAATTTTGCCAGTACGAATTGTAAAGCAAACAAAGAGAATTTTTCCATCTGAGGCTTTTGCAATGATTCCGTACCTTTCTTCGACATGCTTTGGTTGAACCTGTATTCCTAGTGCCATTATTTTATTATCAAGGAAGCATGATTCAATTAGTTCAATCCCAATATTATGTTTGAGTTCACTCTTTATTGAATTACCAGAATCCCATTCAAAAATAAATTGATCAAATGATTCAAAAAAATTAACGAGCCATTGAATGTAAACAAACTTTGCCATTTCAGACTCTCCTCCTTTGGTAGTGTTGCACACTACCAAAGGAGGAGTCAAGCAACATATTTGAACTATATTGAATACCTCTAAACCTAAAACAACCGCTTAAAGCGACAAAGAGTAAAATGCCCCATGTTCGTGAGCGTAATCTTGGGCAATCATTCCATAACCGGGATATTTCACCCCATCAATTTCAAATTCTGTTGCAAAATTATCTGTCCCCCACGAGTTTTTAAAATAGTAGACACCTTTTAAGCTGACTGTTTTCGTCGAACCATCTTTCATTTTGATATTTTTGGTCACGACGACATTGTCATCGTATCCAACTACTAAGACGGAGTGACCGGAAGGATTTTTGCGCGAATTAATTTCATCTAATGATTGAGGAATGGGATGAAAAACGATTCCTTTTTTCCAATGAGTAAGATCGCGATCAATTCCTAAATTGTCAGCGCCACGATGATTCCAAGCTCCGAAATAAAAATCGACTTCTAAAATAACTGGCATACCATTATCGAGAATATCTTTGGCTTGTTCTTCAGTGTAGATATCTGTTTCTCTAATTTTTGGAGAATAACGAGTGACAAATTTAAGACTTTCGAGGCGTGCATTTTTAAATTGAGAATCTGTGATGGCCATCACCGGAGTGTAGAGTAAACGAGGGTCGTGATGAATCACTAAGCAACTTTTCTGAAAAGTAAGTGGTAAATTTCCACAACGCGATTGAGCGAGAGCCGTATTATTAAGAGTCCAATCATCGCCGATATAAGGCATCGTATTTTCTCTCACCATCCCATGCTTAATAATAGCATTAAAGTTTTGTGGTGCACTGGAGCCATCAGTCGTTTTTCCATTGAGAGCTGTGTACTCCAACCATTCTTCTGAAAGATCGAAGCTTAAATCGCTTTGATGAGTCTGTTGCAATAAAAATTCCACGAGTGCAGTTGCAGAAAAGATAGAGCAAGTACCGCGACTCATTTGAGATTTCACTGGACTTTGTTTTTTCAATAAATCGTGAACGTTGTTTTTTGTTTCTCGACGCCAAAATGGATTTTCAATATCATGGTTCAATCGTTCGATTTTATGCGTTCTTTGATACGGCTTATCCAGCGGAGGGGCATCGCTTATCTGTGCCTTTAAATCAGCTCTTAAAAATGAACTTGTAAGGGTTAAAAGTAAAGTGAAGGGGATGGGGTTAAGAATGCGCATAAAACTCCTCGATAGTTAAAATCGTTTGGGCCCAAGGCGAGCAAAGCCTACCATTAGTTATTTTCTGCGTTCATTAAAAAGTTCTCAAATTATCTGTCACACTTCGTGTTTTTCAAATAAATAAGCCGAGCGGCAAATTTCTTCCAATGAATCGTGGGCCGGCATCCAATTGAGAGCTTTTTTTAATTTACTGGAGTCGGCAACCAGCATCGCTGCATCTCCCGGTCTTCTCGCCGCATGGGTCACTTTAAAGGACTCCTTGGTCACCGCTTGCATCGTTTCGATCACTTCCTTCACACTAAAACCTTTGCCGTATCCACAATTAAAAATTTCTGAAGCATGCCCGCGCATTAAGTATTCCAAAGCGAGCACGTGGACAGTGGCTAAATCTTCCACGTGGATATAGTCGCGCACTCCAGTGCCATCTTTAGTGGGATAATCCGTTCCAGTGATCTCAAGTTGATCGCGCTTTTTTAATGCCGTTTCGGAGGCGAGCTTGATTAGGTGAGTGGCTTTGTTGGAGCGCTGGCCGAATTTTAAGTCGGTATCAGCGCCAGCCACATTAAAGTAGCGCAAAATAACTGAGGTCATCGATAATTCTTTTTCGCAATCGGTGATTAATTTTTCGCTCATTAATTTTGACATGCCGTAAGGATTAATTGGCAGGGTGGGGAACTCCTCGCTAATGCAATCTCCACCACGCTCAGGATTGCCATAGACTGCAGCCGTCGATGAAAAAATAAAATGTTTTACAAGTCCACCAGTCATTTTGATAGCTTCTAAAATAGATAAAACACCCTGCGTATTATTTTTGTAATAAAGATGGGGGTGACTAAGTGATTCCGGAACAACAATTTTTGCCGCAAAATGCACGATAGCAAAGATGTGCTCACGCAAAATGATGTCAGTTATTTGTGGTGTGTTTAAAATGTCTTCGCGGTAGAAAATAGCTTCGGGGTGCAAGTTTTTTTCAAACCCCGTGGAAAGATTGTCCACTACCACAACTTGAAAACCAGCTTGAATAAGTTTTCCAACCGTATTTGATCCTATATATCCCGCACCACCAGTGACAAGAATTTTTTTGCTTTGCACTTGAACTCACTTTTTAATAAATTGCCAATTATACTAAGAGATTTAATTTGAGATAAGCTTAAAAAAAATATATTGTTTTGAAAATAAGATTAATTTTTACTGGAAGCTAAATGAAATTTTTTATCACCGGTGGTGCCGGTTTTATTGGATCGGCACTCGTACGCTATTTAATTCAAAAGACAGATCATCAAGTGCTTTGCTACGATTTACTAACCTACGCGGGAAATTTGGACAATCTACTGGAAGTGAAAGACCACCCGCGCTTTCAATTTGTTCAAGGCGATATTCTAGATTTTAAAAAAGTTCGAGATTGTTTAGCGCAATTTAAGCCGGATAAAATTCTCCATCTCGCTGCCGAATCCCACGTGGATCGCTCGATCGAAGGCCCCATGGTTTTTGTGCAAACGAATGTGGTGGGCACGGTGACTTTGTTGCAAGCGGCACTCGATTATTTTCAACATGATCCACATTTAAATCGCCAGCATTTTTTATTTCACCATATTTCAACCGATGAAGTTTACGGCGAGCTTGGCGACACGGGATTTTTTACCGAGCAAACCGCTTACGATCCAAGTTCTCCATACTCTGCTTCTAAAGCGGCCAGCGATCATTTCGTGCGCGCATACGGGCGAACTTACAAGCTTCCTATTATCGTGACAAATTGTTCAAATAATTATGGCCCTTATCATTTTCCCGAAAAATTAATTCCACTCGTGATTACCAAGGCACTTAAGGAAGAGGCGCTTCCTATTTACGGCAAAGGGGAAAACGTTCGCGATTGGTTGTATGTTGAAGATCACGCGCGCGCTTTAGTGACCGTGGCGACACAAGGAATAGTCGGCGAAACTTACAATATTGGAGGAGAGTCGGAGCTTAAAAATATCGAAGTAGTGCAAAAAATTTGTCGCCTGCTAGACGAGCTTAGACCGCGCCATCAAAATAAAAAATACGAGGAGCTCATCACATTTGTCACCGATCGCGCAGGCCACGATTTCCGCTACGCCATCGATTGCACTAAAATTAAAACAGAATTAGGTTGGAAACCAACACATAATTTTGATAGCGGTTTAAGAGCTACGGTGCAATGGTTTTTAGATAAAAATGAATCGCCCGCTTAAGGCCTTCTTCCAAACTAATTTCATGCTTCCAACCCAGAGCATGAATGCGCGAGACATCCATCAATTTTCTCATGGTTCCATCTGGCTGATGGGGATTAAAAACAATATTACCTTGGTAGCCCAATAATTTTTTTATCAGGAGAGCGAGCTCTTCAATGCTTATATCGATTCCCGTCCCAATGTTAATTAAATCTGGAATATCATTTTCTAAATTCATAACATGAATACAAGCGCGGGCCATGTCGTCGACATATAAAAATTCGCGGCGAGGTTTTCCCGTGCCCCACACTGCAAACTCAGCTGCATTTTCCAATTTTGCTTTATGCATACGTGCAATCAAACCCGGGATAACGTGAGAATTTTCCGGATGAAAATTATCGTACTCGCCATAGAGATTCGTCGGCATCACCGATGACCATTTTTTTCCATACTGGCGATTAAAACTTTCCACCGTTTTGAGCCCGGCAATTTTAGCAATGGCGTAGGGCTCATTCGTTTGCTCGAGAGGTGAAGTCAGCAGGCAATCTTCGCGCATCGGTTGCGGAGCATTTTTAGGATAAATGCAACTCGATCCCAAAAAGAGCAAGCGATCCACATTGCTTCTAAAACATGCATCGATCACATTGCTTTGAATCATAATATTTTCATGAATAAAATCTGCTCGATAATGATTGTTCGCATGGATCCCACCCACTTTCGCCGCGGCTAAAAAAACATGCGAAGGCCTATGCAAATTAAAGTAGGCCGACACTTGAGCTTGATTAAATAAATCGAGCTCCTCTCGCACCGGAGTCAAAAGATGTTCAAATTGATTTTTGATCAGCTCGCGCTTGATCGCCGAACCAACGAGTCCCCGCGAACCGAGGATAAGAATTTTATCTGATTTTTTCATGGGTCTAGTATGAACAATATTTTACAGAGTGAGAAACAAAAACTATGATTCTTAAAGTTAAAATATTCAAAGGATGCCAATGAAAGTCGCGCTTATTACAGGGATTACTGGACAAGATGGTGCCTATCTCGCCGAGCTCTTACTTGAAAAAGGTTACACTGTTCATGGTATCAAACGACGCTCGTCTTTAATTAACACCGATCGCATCGACCATCTCTATCAAGATCCGCACGAAAAAAATGTTCGTTTTCACTTACACTACGGCGATCTAACGGACTCAACGAATATCATCCGTATTGTACAAGAAGTTCAACCAGATGAAATATATAATCTTGGGGCCATGTCTCACGTACAAGTCAGTTTTGATTCTCCCGAGTACACGGCCAATGTCGATGGCATCGGAACACTGCGAGTGCTTGAAGCTGTTCGCATTCTTGGACTCACTCAAAAAACAAGAATTTATCAAGCATCAACCAGCGAGCTTTACGGTCTTGTTCAAGAAGTTCCCCAGCGAGAATCAACTCCATTTTATCCAAGAAGCCCTTATGCAGTTGCCAAATTGTATGGTTACTGGATTACGGTGAACTATCGCGAAGCATATGATATGTACGCCTGTAACGGAATTTTATTCAATCACGAGTCCCCAATAAGAGGGGAGACGTTTGTTACGAGAAAAATAACTCGAGCAGTTGCAGCGATCGCAAAAGGCAAACAAGATAAATTATATCTTGGAAATTTATCAGCTCAAAGAGACTGGGGACACGCCAAAGACTATGTCGAAGCGATGTGGTTAATGCTTCAACAAAATAAGCCCGAAGATTTTGTTATTTCAACAGGAGTAACGACTACAGTTCGTGAATTTGTCAGAATGGCATTTCATGAAGCTGGAATCGAAATTGACTTTAAAGGTGAAGGTGTAAACGAGGTTGGATTTGATAAAAAAACTGGCCGTGAGCTTGTTTGTGTTGATCCTCGCTACTTTAGGCCTACAGAAGTTGAGCTTCTTATTGGTGACTGTACAAAAGCTAAAACAAAATTAAATTGGAAACCTAAATATGATCTTGCCGCGCTTGTGAAAGAGATGGTGAGGGCGGATTTGGAAATTCTATGAATCAAGAAAATGATATTATAAAGAATGCTTTATCGACTTTCCAAATTTTTGGAGAAGCTGTTAAGAGTATTAGTTCAACTATTAATACAGACGCAATAAATTTCATTTTATCACTAAAGGGAATAACTGGAAAGGTTGTCTTTACAGGTATTGGAAAATCAGGATTAATTGGAAAGAAAGCAGCTGCTACTTTTGCTAGTACTGGTACTCGATCTATCTTTCTGCATCCGACAGAGGCGCTTCATGGTGATTTAGGCATGATCGGTCCTAGTGATTTTGTCATAATGCTCAGTAAAAGTGGTGAGTCGGATGAACTTTATTTGCTCACAAAAGCACTAAAAAATCTAAACATAACGACTTCTTTAATTTCCTTTAATGGTAAATCAAGTTTGAACCAATTTTGCGATTTTGTCATAACCTTACCTGAACATGATGAAATTTGCCCTTTTAATATCGCTCCAACAACTTCTACAATTCAGACACTCGCATTTTTAGATTTTGTAGCTATCGAAATTATGAAGTTAAGAAAATTTACACCTACAGATTTTGCATCTCTTCACCCATCAGGAAGAATCGGTAAGAGATTGTTACTAAATGTTGAAGATGTCATGGTTTCAATTACTAAGATTGCTCAAGTTGATTATAAGAGTACTTTTAAAGATACCATGTTGAATATGTCAAGTTGTGGTTATGGTCTTGCGTTTGTTTATCAAGCTGGCAAGTTTTTAGGAATTTTAACTGATGGTGATATTCGACGAGCTTTAACCTCTTCAAATTCTGAATTAGAAATTTTGTCTCATTCAATAGAAAGGTTTGTGACCATGAATCCATTGGCTATCGATGCGAAAAGCAAAGCGATTGATGGGGTAAAATATCTCGAGGATCTAAACCGAAATGTAGCATTTTTAATTGTAATGAACGACAATAGAGAGCCCGTTGGAATTGTTCGCCCTCATGATTTTATGGGAATTAAATAGTGACTATCGATAATCCTCATTTAAATGATAATCGCAAATACAATTATGAGAACTTAGAGAAATCTTTTCGTGAGGAATATACAGTCATTCAAAAAATAGTTTCGACAAATGCTACGCTTGTTGATCTTGGATGTGGTGACGGTTCTTTGTTGCAGTTACTTAGAGAGTATAATGGAGTTCAGGGCGTTGGGGTTGAAATTTCTGAAAGTGGAGTTAGGAGTACTTTAGATAAAGGTTTTCAGTGTTTCCATCAAAGTATCGATACGATCCTTCCTTTTAGAGATAATGAATTTGAGTATGCAGTTTGTAATGTCACTATTCAAATGGTTACTTATCCAGAAATTCTAATGTCTGAGATGTGTCGAGTTTCAAAATATCAAATCATATCATTTCCTAATTTTGCATTTTATAAAAACAGAATAGATCTTTTATTTAAAGGACAATATCCATCAAGTTATACTTTTGGCTATTCTTGGTATAACACTGGGCATATACATCCTTTTTCATTAAAGGATTTTAGAAAATTTGCAAAAATGCACAATCGTAAAGAGTTGGCCATATTTCCTGGTACAAATAAAAACATTATCAAGTCTAAGCTTTCTAAAAAATATCCAAACTTGTTTGAATTGATTCCTATTTTACTCTTGAGTAAAGCAGATGTTTAAAAATTACAACCAATCTTTTTTTGTATTTTTAGATAAGTTTTTAAAGTTGGTGTTTTCTTTTATAATGATCACTTTTATGAGCCGCTTTTTAGGGGCCAAAAATTATGGATTATGGAATTATAATTCAACCGTTGTGATGATTTTTGCTTCATTTGCAAGTCTTGGAATTGATCGACTAATCTTAAGGGATCTTGATACACTTGATTGTCGAAACTCAGTTTTTTCAGCTCATTTTAATTTAAAATTTCTATTCAGCCTAATTGCTTCAATTTTTATATTTATTGTAATCAAGATGTCAGACTCAGTCTTTATTGACTACCGTATTTTAATAACTTTTTATATTGTTCTTTTCCTACAAGTCCTTGATGGAGTTGATTTATTACTTCTTTCAAAGGGGAAAATTGTTCATATTATAAAATCTCGACTAATTGTTTATATTTTAGCCTTTATTCTCAAGTTGTACTTTATAAAAAATGAAAGCATAGCAGGTTTATGTTTTTCCTTGATTTTAGAATCCTTAATTTTGTTCTGTTTGAATGCTAAGTATTCTTTTGATGAAAAAGTATTCCCGCTGCATTTCGATATATCTTTTATAAAAAAATACATGGTTGAGGGTGCGCCACTTTTTTTAAGCTTGTGTACGGAAGTTTTTTATTTAAAAATATATTATATTCTTCTAACGCACTTATTATCCACGACTGACTACGGAGTCATGTCAATGGCTTTAAAGTTAATAGAGGTCCCTCAAATGCTCGCTTACTTAGGTACTGTTGGATTTATATCTGAGTTAAATAAAGCCTTTCATGATAAAAAATCATATGAAGCTTTGCTTGTAAAAAGAGTGAAGGAGTGGACCATTCTTGGAATAGTGATTTCCTTCTTTTCTATTTTTGTCATTCATTATTCACTTCCAATTATTTTTAAAAATGAGAAGATTGATCTTTTGTTGAAGTACTTTCCCATACTTTGCCTTTCACTGATATTTAATTTTAATGGAGCCTATCGAGCCACACATTTAACTTGCACATCTAAAACAAAAGATATTTTGATAATAAATTTGGTATCAATATTATTTAACATTTTTCTCTTTTATCTTTTAGTTTCAAGATATCATGTACTGGGAGCTTTTGTTTCATATTTTATATCTAGTATGATTATGTATTTTATTTCTAGTGTGTTGACTAGAAGCTCTAGAGAGTATCTCAAAATTCAAAGTCTATTCCCCGTTTTAGGGATAAAGGATTCAAGGTGGAAGTAACAGCAATAATTGTCGCAAGAAAAGGAAGCGTAAGGGTCAAAAACAAATCCATGTCATTGCTCGGAAGCGAGACTCTTATTGAAAGAAAAATAAGGCAACTCAAGAATTCTAAATTGGTTAACAGGATCGTTTTTGGTTCAAATTGTGATGAAATGCTCTCTCATGCAGCTATTTTCGGAGCAGAAGTCATAAAAAGAGAAGATTACTATTGCGATGAGAGTGTTTGCTCTGCCAATGAAATGATTGGAAACATGTGTGACTTAATTGAAACTGATATTGTACTTTGGTCTCATTGTACTAACCCTTTTATTGAAGGTGATTTGTACGATCAAGCGATCACTCAATTTTTAAACAGTGAATGCGATTCATTGTTGTCAGTTGTTGAATTGAGAGAGCATCTTTGGGCTGAAGGAAAGCCCTTTAATTATAATCCGTATAGCGGAAGACATGTACCAGCAAAAGAACTTCAGCCTTTATATATGCAAGATGGTGGAATATTTATCCAAAAATGGAGGGACATGAAGGAAAATAGATATTTTTTTGGGAAGAATCCATCTTTATTTATTATAAACCAAGATTCTTTTTTTGATATTAATACAGAAAAAGATTTGCTTATGGCGAGAGGTTTAATTAGTTCTGGATTGTATCGGTGAGTTTCTTAATCAGGTTATCAAGCAAAGTTTTAAAGTGGCTTGTAAGGTTCAAGTTCAGTAAAGTTTCTTTATTTTATAATATAGTATTTGAGAATGCCCAAAAATCATTGTTTGATTTATCAATTGTTAACGATATTCCTTCTTCTTATTTGGGGGCAATTGAAGATTATGCACCAAATGACTTTTATGGACATGCGACTATTTATAAAAAATACTGTGGTTTTCCAGTTGTCTTTCCAATCCGAGCGACAATACAACATGCAGCCTTTTTTGGAAATTATATGTGGAATCAAGATTTGATTCATTTTAAAAAATCAATTTGCTGGGGAGAAAACTATAAAAATGTGCTGATTAGCCATGGAAAAGAAAGCTGTCACGTCGTGGGAGCTCCTTTTATATATGAAGATTCTTTTTTCGATATTCATGAATTAGACAAGTTGAAAAGTGAATTTAAGAAAACTCTATTAGTCTTTCCTTCACATTCAACACACTATGTAGATTGTGATTATGATTTGATTGAATTTACAAATTGGATTGTGAGTACTCGTGATTCAAATGGTTTTGATACTGTTTTGGTTTGTATGTACTGGAAAGATATTTTAAAAGGAACGCACCTAGAATATATTAAAAGTGGGTTTAAGGTTGTTACTGCAGGTCATATTTTTGATATTAATTTCACTGCTCGATTAAAAAGTATTTTTATACTATCAGATGCTTTTGTCTCAAATAAAATTGGATCGTATGTAGGTTATGGCCTTTCTTTGGGCAAGCCATTTAAATTATTTGATGGAGATGTCAAGTTGAGTGGTGATTCTGAAGGCAATAGAGAGATGGGGATTTTTCTTGAAGATGAATCTTATATATTACTTAAGAGTCTTTGTCGTGACTCTGACCTATTTCATGTAAATGAAAAAGTTGTTGCCATCGTAGAGAAATATTGGGGAAGACTCAAGCCTCTATCCAAAGGTGACCTACGAAAAATCATTGAAAATTGCTTTCAAGACTAATTTTTTAATAATCTGGATTTCACATGATAAACTTTTGCACAATTTTTAATTCTTCATACTTATCGAGGGGAATTGCCCTATATGAATCTTTAAAACTAAATTTTCAAAATTTTAAGTTGTATGTTCTTCTGCTGGATGAAAAATCGTACAAGGTATTTACAGATTTAAAATTACAAGATGTAGTTTTGGTAAGCTTACATGATTTTGAAAGTGAAGAGCTTTTGAAAGTTAAGAAAGTTCGTAGCATAGGGGAGTATTGCTGGACTTGTACTCCCGCAATTATTAAATATTGTATAGAAAAATATAATCTTGATGATTGCACTTACCTTGATGCAGACTTGTATTTTTTTAATAACCCAGATGGCTTACTCAATGAGCTTGGTAATAAATCTGTTTTAGTAACTGAGCATCGATATACACCAAAATATGACCAATCAAAAACAAGTGGAAAGTATTGTGTGCAATTTATGACTTTTAAAAATAATGCATATGGAATGCAAGTTCTAAATTGGTGGCGAGATCGTTGTATTGAATGGTGCTATGCTCGCTATGAAGATGGGAAATTCGGCGATCAGAAATATCTTGATGATTGGGTGACGCGCTTTGAATCGGTTCACGAACTTCAGCATCTTGGTGGCGGTGTCGCGCCATGGAATATGACTCAGTATCAATATAGGCTTGAGAATAATCAAGTCGTCTTAAATTCAAACGGTAAAGATTATCCTTTGGTATTTTTTCATTTTCATGCTTTGAAAATTCATGATGATAAATATGACTTAGGAATTTATGATTTAAATGAAGATATTGTGAACCATATTTATAGACCTTATTTAATGCACCTCGAAGAAATTGATAAAAAACTTCGAAGTATGGGGTATGATTTTAATTGGCATGCTAAAAGTATTTTCAATACTACATTAAGAGGAAAATTTTCAAGATTTAAAAGATTTATAAAGAGACGACTTCATATCTATACAAAAAGAGAATTGGGTATCTATGGCTAAAATTTTACAAGTTCCAACCTATAAAGATGATCGTGGAGCATTGACAGTAATTGATAAAAGCCTTCCTTTCGAAGTGAAAAGAGTTTTTTATATTTACGATGTAAGCTCCAAGCGCGGTGGACATGGCCATATTCAATCAAAAATTGCTTTGGTTGCTATAAATGGCTCTGTGGATATTTTTGTTCAAACACCATCTAAAAATGAAGTTTATAAACTTACCAAACCAGATGAGGTCTTAATTTTAGAGCCTGAAGATTGGCATGAAATGGATCATTTTTCAAAAGGGGCAGTACTCTTAGTTTTATGTTCACACCATTACGATAAAGCAGATTACTTTTTTGAGCCCTATAGGAAATAAAAAATGATGAAAGTCGTGGAATATGAAAATTTATCCAAATTAAATGCACCTTTTTTTGATGAGTATGAAAAGGTATTTTCAAAAGTTGCAAGAAAAGGTTGGTATGTTCTTGGTGAAGAAGTTCAGGCATTTGAAAATGAGTTTTCGAATTTTACTGGAGCCAAGTATTGCCTAGGGTTAGCTAATGGCTTGGAGGCATTGAACTTATCTTTGAAAGCTTTTGAATTTGATGCTGGATCAGAAGTTATCGTACCATCAAATACCTACATTGCGACGATATTATCTATTGTTCAAAATAATTTAAAACCAGTTTTGGTTGAGCCTGATATAAAAACTTATAATATTGATCCTAGCAAAATTGAAGCTGCGATTTCATCTAAGACCAAAGCGATTATGATAGTTCACTTGTATGGCAAAGCATGTGAGATGCAGCCAATTATAGATTTATGTGAAAAATACAATTTAAAATTAATTGAAGATTGTGCTCAAGCTCATGGAGCTAAATATCAGGGAAAACAAGTTGGCACGTTTGGAGACTTTGGTGCTTTTAGTTTTTATCCGACAAAGAATTTAGGTGCATTAGGGGATGCAGGTGCAATTACATGTCGAGACGAAGAGCACTATTTAAAAATTAAGGCACTTCGCAATTACGGATCACATAAAAAATACTATAATCAATACGTCGGAACGAATTCTAGACTCGATGAAATACAAGCAGCATTTTTAAGAATAAAGCTTCGCAAATTAAACGACATTAATCTTCACAAAAGAATGCTTTCAAAAATTTACCATGAAAAATTGACTGATAAAGTGATTAAGCCCATTGTTCAAGAAGGATATTATGATGTATTTCATATTTACAATCTTAGAACTGATAACAGAGATGAGCTTAAAAAATACCTGGAGAAAAATGGCGTCATGACTGAAATCCATTATCCTGTTTCTCCTCATAAACAAGTAGCTATGCGGGGAATTATTAATACTGACTGCCCGATATCAGATAAAATTCACCAAACAACTTTGAGTTTGCCAATTTCTTACTTTCATTCAGAAGAAGATATAAATCTTGTGTGTAATCTTATAAATGGTTTTTATGATTAAATATTTAAAAAAGCTTAAGCAAGAAGCGGTATTTAAACCAAACTTCATATCATTTATCTTCAATCCTTTCTATATTGTTAGAAAGGATTTGTATCAGAACATTAAATCCTTAGCGATTCATATTGATGGAAAAATTTTAGATGTCGGTTGTGGATCAAAGCCTTATCAGGATTTATTTATTAATAAATCAACTTATGTAGGATTAGAGTATGAGAGTTCTGTGTTGAATGAAAAAAAAGTTAAAGTAGAGTATACATATCAAGGAGATCAATTTCCTTTTAATAATCATCATTTTGACTCTGTTGTATGTTTTCAAGTTTTAGAGCATGTTTTTAATGCCGAAACATTTGTGAGAGAAATTCACCGGGTTGTTAAATCTAATGGAAAGGTGTTGCTAACCGTCCCATTTGTTTGGGATGAGCATGAACAGCCTTACGATTTTGGTCGTTATTCATCTTATGGCTTAAAAGCTTTATTTGAAAGAAATGGATTTAAAGTAAGGAGCCAGTTTAAGTCAACTACTGGCTTTAGGGCCATTTTGCAGTTAATAATTCTTTCGATTTATAAATCTTTACCAAAAAATAAAGTCGTCAATTATTTGATTTTACCAATTCCAAATTTTATAACAAATTTATTAAGTTGCTTTATTCCAGAAAAAAGCAATGACTTTTATATGGATAATATAATTTTACTAGAGAAGGTATAAATGAAAGGAATTATCTTAGCAGGTGGAACAGGCTCGAGACTTTACCCGCTTACATCTGTTATTACGAAACAGTTGCAACCAATTTACGATAAACCAATGATTTATTATCCTTTAAGTTTTTTAATGCTTGGAGGAATGAAAGAGATATTAATAATAACCACCAGGCAGGATTATCCACATTTTGAGAAGCTTCTAGGAGATGGATCTAGCTTAGGAGTGAGTTTTAAATATAAAATTCAAGAACATCCAAATGGATTACCTGAGGCATTTATTTTAGCTGAAGATTTTTTGGCCGGTGAAGATGCCTGTCTTGTTCTTGGGGACAATCTTTTTTATGGCGATTTTGACTTTTTTAGAAATGCACTTAATAGTTTTAAGCAAAATTCGGCAACTGTTTTTGCATATTCAGTTTCAGATCCCAAAGCCTATGGCGTTGTAGAGTTTGAGAAAAATACCAAAAAAGTACTTTCTATTGAAGAGAAACCAGTAAATCCAAAGTCTCACTATGCTATTCCAGGTCTATATCTCTTTGATCGCTCCGTCTGCGAAAGATCAAAGTTATTAAAAAAATCATCTAGGGGTGAATTGGAAATAGTAGATTTAATAAAATCTTATCTACCAGAAAATTTAAATGTTGAGTTAATACCTCGAGGTATAGCTTGGCTTGATACTGGTACCCCAAGATCATTGCTTGATGCTTCGGCATTTATTGGATCAATTGAAGAAAGGCAAGGTTTAAAAGTTGCATGTCTTGAAGAGATTGCTCTTAGGATGGGGTTTATTGATCGCGTAGGATTTGAAAAAGTCATTAAGCAACTTCCATCAAATTCAAGCTATAGGTTTTATCTCGAAAAAATCCTTAAGGACTTAGCTTAGACCATTTTACAAAATGATTCCAATAATCTGGATGCATGACCCAGTCTCTATAAATGGGCAAGTTTTTGTATGGAATTGTGTCAATACAAGTATTGTTACACTGATTGAGTGCTTCCCTCACTTCCATTTTTGCCACTTGAATAACTTGGTAGTTTTTATCTTTAATCATAAATGTTCGAATTGAGAATGTTAAAAAAATAGCAAGTATAACTAGGGGAATTAAGTAATGAGTAAAACTTTTTTTTGTAGAACTTTTTAAATAAAAAAATAGTGCAGCAACAATAAGAGCATTAATGAAATTTTGCGATCCAAAGAGTGCCCTCGCGGCTCCATAACTCATGAGCCAATAAAAGCAAAATGAACCAGGGATTGAAAGCGCTATGACCACTAAGTTTCTGCTGGATTTTTGGTAGATGTCTTTACAAAAATTGAAAAGTGGAAATGCAATCGTTATCCAGTATGGAATTGTGAGCGACCAAATTGTTTTATAGAAGTGCATTCCAAAGTTCATAGCAATTGTCGCATAAATATTTCCTAAAATGATTCTAAAATTAGAAGTTAGTTTGCTTCCAACTGAATAATCACCATAGAAAGGAATAAGTAACTTCCTGATTGTAAAGTAGATAAGGGAAACGATAATAAATATTATGAGATTTTGATAACTTTTTCTATTAAAAAAAGTGTCGATAAAAAGAATACTAAAAAGCGGAAATACATACATTTCGGAAGTTAGAAAAGAGAGAGTAAAAAAAATAATTTTTAACATGGGGTTTATAGATTTGAGCCCCAGGGTTAGAAAGCTTAGACCAATAACATATGCAAAGTCAGTTGCCCAATAGAGAACTTCGTGATGTGTTGGGTATAATAGGAAAGGAATGAGTACAATCGGGATAAGATATTTATCATTTTCGTGATTGACTTGTATTTTTAAAATGCTCAAGATTTCCTTAACTAGATAAGCGAAGCTCAAGCTAAATATAAAAAACCAGAACGACATGGCGAAATGGTAATAGTCATAAAAATGAGATGAGAATCCTATCCAAGTAAAAATGGCCCAGATCGGTAACCTAGAAACATAGCCGCTAAATGATTCTAACGTTAGGCCTTCGACTGAATGACTTCTTGCTAGATATGAAAAATCATCGGTGGAATACGTGAAAGAGAAGTTAATGGATAAAATAATAAAAATTAAAAATGCGATGATAGCAGAAAATAAAAAAGGATCTTTTTGAATTAATTTCTTAACGGGTTGAAGCATAGCCATTTCCATAATATCAAATTAGAATAATTAGAATTTTTCCATGGGGGAATTTAAATGTCTATTTTAATTACTGGTGGCGCCGGGTTTGTCGGCTCATCCTTGGCTTATCTTTTTCGCAATAAATATCCAACAAGAAAAATTGTTGCCTTTGATAATTTGAGACGGCGTGGATCTGAAAAAAATTTAGAAAAATTTAAAGAATTAGAAATTGAATTTGTTCACGGTGATATTCGTGTTCGCGAAGATTTAGAGTCAATAGAAGGTAATTTTGATTTAATGATTGAAGCCTCTGCTGAGCCAAGTGTTCTAGCTGGTTTAAATGGTGACCCGAGTTATTTAATTCAAACAAACTTAAGTGGGACGATTAATTGTTTAAATTATGCCAGAAAACATGTAGATGAGATGATTTTTTTATCCACTTCAAGAGTTTATGCAATTGAAGAACTTAAAAAACTAAAACTAGAATCCAATGGAAGACGATTTGTGAATTCCTCTGGAGATATTGATGAAAATTTTTCAACGAAAGGTTTTAAGTCTCTCTATGGAGCTACAAAATATGCTTCGGAGGAATTAATAATTGAGTACACAAGGGCATATAATCAAAAAGTATTAATTAATCGTTGTGGAGTCATTGCAGGCCCTGGGCAATGGGGGAAAGTAGATCAAGGCGTATTTACACTTTGGGTTGCCAACCATTTTTTTAACAAGAAGTTATCTTACACAGGTTTTGGTGGAGAAGGGCATCAAGTGAGAGATTTATTGCATCCAAGTGATCTGTTTGATGCAATAGAATCTCAAGTTAACCTAGTCTCAAAATACAACGGAGAAATTTTTAACTTAGGTGGCGGAATTGAAGTATCCACTTCATTAAAAGAATTAACTTCTGTTTGCGAAAAAATAACGGGAAACAAGATAGAGATTGCTTCAAATTTAAATACTGCCTTAGTTGATATTCCATATTTTGTAACTAATTATAATAAGGCTCAACACGCCTTTGGTTTTAAGCCCAAAAAAAACATAGAAAATATTGTGACTGACATCTATCAATGGTTAAAAAAAGAAGAACATATTGTTAAAGGAATATTTGCATGAGTATCGCATTAATTACAGGTTCAGCAGGTTTAATTGGTTCGGAAGCGGCTAAATTTTTTCATGAAAAAGGAATGCAAGTTGTCGGAATCGATAATGACATGAGAAAATATTTTTTTGGCGTGGATGCTTCAACCGAATGGAATAAAAATCAGCTGGAGAATAACTTAAAAAATTATACTCACTATTCTTGTGATATTAGAAATTTTGATGATCTCTTCGCTGTTTTTAAAAAATATGGCGCTGAAATTAAAGTTATTATTCATACAGCCGCTCAACCAAGTCATGATTGGGCCGCGAAAGAACCATTTACAGATTTCTCAGTAAATGCGAATGGAACTTTAAATATGTTAGAAGCTACGAGGCAAATTTGTCCTGAAGCTGTTTTTATATTTACTTCTACTAATAAAGTTTATGGTGATGCTCCAAATTCTCTTCCCCTGGTGGAACTCGAAAAGAGATTTGAAATTGATCAAAAGCATGCTTATTTCGGTAAGGGTATTGATGAGCAATTTACGATAGATCAATCTAAACATTCACTTTTTGGAGCATCAAAAGCTGCAGCCGATATTATGGTGCAGGAATATGGAAGATATTTTGGGATGAGAACAGCGATCTTTAGAGGTGGTTGCTTGACTGGGCCTGCACATTCAGGGACTGAACTCCATGGTTTTTTAGCTTATCTTGTAAAGTGTGTTGTGACAGAAAAGCCCTATACAATCTTTGGGTATAAAGGAAAACAAGTAAGAGATAATATACATTCATACGATTTAGTAAATGCGTTCTGGCATTTTTACAAAAATCCAAGAGTGGCTGAAGTTTATAATATTGGCGGAGGAACGCACAGTAATTGTTCAATGTTAGAAGCGATCGATTTGGCCCAAAGTTTTGCCGATAAAAAATTACAATTTACCTTGGGAGATACTAATAGAATTGGCGATCATATTTGGTGGATTTCCGATGTTTCTAAGTTTAAGAATCATTACCCCGGTTGGGAATTTAAGTACGATATTAAAACCATCATCAAAGAAATAGTTGAAGCAAGCCAAGAGAGATATTTGTAATGAAGTTATCAGTTGTTATTCCTGCTCACAATGAAGAAGATTGCATCGAATCTACAGTGATGCTCATTTATCAAGAATTAACAGAACAAAATATTCCGCATGAAATCTTAGTCGTCAATGATAATAGCCGCGATGGCACAGAGGTCATTTTAAAAAAGCTAGCAGAAAAAAATCCCTCAGTTCGCTATATAAATAATATTCCTCCTAACGGCTTTGGTTTTGCCGTTAGAGCAGGACTTGAAAATTTTAGGGGCGATGCTGTTGCTATCATGATGGCCGATAATTCAGATTCTCCAAAAGATTTAGTGAAGTTTTATCACAGAATGGTTGAAGGCGATTACGACTGCGTCTTTGGCCATCGCTGGAAAAAAGGTGGTAAAGTAATTGATTATCCAAAGCATAAATTATGGCTTAATCGCTTAGTAAATTTTGGAATCAATATATTATTTGGAATTCGTTATGGTGATACAACGAATGCGTTTAAGTTATATCGAGCCCATGTTATCCCTTATCTACAACCATTTTTAAGTCATCACTTTAATTTAACCGTCGAACTCCCACTAAAAGCAATGATCAGAGGATTTAGTTATTCTGTCGTTCCAAACTCATGGACGAATCGAACTACGGGAGTCTCTAAGCTCAAAATAAAAGAAATGGGAAGCAGGTATGCTTTTATTATTCTATATTGCTTTATAGAGAAATGGTTATCTAGAGGGGACTATCACTTTAGTAATCCAAAACTTAAAAAGGTTAAGAGCTCAGTCTAGCGCCATTTAAAATATCGCCAAGCTTTAATGAGAAATGTTAGTTTTAATTTTTGTAAGAGATCTCTAAGATGAATGCGCAATTTTCTTTTAAGTAGTGCTTTTTTTGCAGAAGTGTCATAAAAATTTTTCTTAATCAGAATCCTTTTAATTTCATCTAGTGAGTTCAATTCATATTTCCACGAAACACCACCTGCGTGCATTATTGTGAGTGGCTCATTGTGAATGGATTGACCTTTTAAGTAATATTTCGTTGGACTAGTATACATTCTTGAAATTAATTCAAAGTCCATTGCATGTTTATAACTTAGATCGTAAAGACCAAGATGATCATAGAATCTTTTCCTTACAAAAAACGCGGGATGATTAAATGGCATTGCTTTAGTGATAGGGCATTCGAGTGGTTTTCTTCGATTACTTCCCAGGATTGGATCATCAAAAAAAATATCACCGTAAACAAAGTCGAGAGAGTCATCATTAAAAGCATTTGCGACTAAATCAAGAGTTTTTGAAGAATAAAAAAGGTCATCAGAGTTCAATATTCCAATAATCTCACCTGATGCGAGCTGTATGCCTTTGTTGAAAGCATCTGAAATACCTCTATCTTTTTCTGAAATAATACGGTGTGGTTTTTTAGAATTTTCTTCAATAATTTGCAAAGTAAGATCGGAGCTCTTATTGTCAATAAATAAATGCTCAATATTTTTATATGATTGATTATTTACGGATTCTAAATTTCTTAGAATTGTTTTTTCAGAATTAAATGTCGGAGTGATGATAGTTATTTTCATGAGTAATAGAATAGCCCAAAATGGCCCAAATGACAAAAACTGGAGGGTATAAAACATTTTGTACGAATTGCCCAGCTAGGAAGTAATAAGTTAGTAAGCTCACGGAAGCTGCGTAAGAGAGTGGATTGCGAAAAATATTTTTAGTAATATTGCAAATGATAAATAATAAAAAAATTATGGAGAAGATAGCGCCATTACAAGCTAGTAATTCAATCCAAATATTTTCATGATGCCAATAGAGGCTTTTCCTTAAACTTTTTGAGTAATATTTTTCAATACTCTTACTGTCGAGTTTTAAAATAAAATTTTCATATGCTAAAGGTCCAACTCCAAACAAGGGAAAGTCTGCAAATACCTTTAAACCCTGTGTAGCGATGTATGTTCGTTCTAAAGGTGAAGTTGCTGGAGTTAGTTTTAATTCATTGGCAAAGAAGCTAATTTTATCAAGACCAGATTTGTTAGAATTATTAAGAGTTTTTTCAGGAATGATGAGCCCTGAAAATACAGATAAAGTCAGAATGGCTAAAATTTTTAATTTATTTTTAGATATATAAGAGTTAGTTAATAATTTTATAAATATTAAAAAAGTCAGTAGCAAAATTCCAGTTCGAGAAGTTGATTGAATGATCATGAAGAAGCTTAAAAAGAGAGTAATCATTGTATGATTAGTTAACTTTTTTTTAAAAAGTATAAAAGGTAAAAAAAGAGAAATGGCAACGGTGAAAAAATTCGAATAGTAAGAGAGACCATTTATTCGATAAAAAAAACCATGAGTTTGCGACAAAAATGGAATGGTTAAATTAAGTTGAATACAGAGCCATTGAATTATTCCAGGAAGGCACAATAGGATGGCAGTATTTTCAAAGGTAGTTTGCTCGAGCCCATTTTTATTGAAATATGAAAAGAGTATTATAAAAAGATATAAATTAGCAACCAGTAGAGTGAGCCATTTGAGAGAACTAATTAAATCATATGAATTCAATATGGTTATAGATAGGGAGGTTGCTAAAAAAAAGATCATTACTTTATTCGCATGGAAATAGCGAACAAGATAATTGAAAGTTACTAGCCTTATAAATGGTAAGCAGAATAAATATGCAAGCTTTAGATTTCCAACAGGAGTTTTAATCGAAAGTAAATCAAAGGTTGTTGATGCTAATACAAGAGATAAATATGCATATTTCATTTTTATGATATATCTATAAAAAAAATCTTTCATTATTCCTCTTGGTGTGTACTAAATAATACACATTCTACGATATACTTTTCAAGTGTTGAAAAATGATAATTACGAAAGACTTTTAAATCTAGATTCAATAATTTTTAGAATGATTGAAGCATATAAGCTTGAAATACAAAAAAATATAAGTTTAAATATTTAAATGAAAATCCTTATGATTACTTCTCGAGCCGATGTGGGTGGTGGTCCTAAATATACTTTAGATTTATTGAAGTCACTAAGTAAGATTATGGATGTTTATTCAGCATCTCCAATGGATAAGCCTTTTTATGAGCTGTACAAAAAATATTCAAAGAATATTTATGCTATACCTCATCGAAAGTTTAGTGTTTTTTCATTTTTAGGTTTAATTTTATTTCTCTATAAAAATCGAATAAAGATTGTGCACTCCCATGGGAGAGGCGCTGGGATTTATTCGCGCTTAGTTGGATTATTTGGCTTTAAGGTAGTGCATACATTTCATGGGATTCATTTTACAAGTAATCTTCAAGGGATGATTGCTTGCATGATTGAAAAGTGCTTATTGCCTCTAGCAGACACCTATATTTTTTGTTCAGAAGATGAAAGAGATGCTGCTTTTAAAAGAGGCATTATACCTAAGCGATATGAGCTTATTTTTAATGCTGTCAATTTAGAAAAGTTTTCTTGGAAAGATTCAAGGGAAGAGTTAAAAGTCATTGGTACAATGGCGCGATTTGATCCAGTGAAAGGATTTCCTGAGCTCTTTAAGAATATTGAATATATAAATTCATTGAATTGTAAATTTCAATTTTTAATAGCTGGTGCTAGTCATGAAGATTTAAAAGATTTTCGTATTCCTGATAATGTGAAAATTCTTGGTGAAATTTCAAACATTCAGGAATTTTATCAATCAATTGATCTCTACCTTTCACATTCCTTAAGAGAAGGAATGCCTTTAACTGTTCTAGAGGCAATGGCAACAGGTATTCCTTGTTTGCTATCAGAAGTTCCAGGTCATCATTATTTTATTAAAAATAAAATGGCACTGGGCTTTGAGTTGGGTCATTCAAAAGATTTCAAAGATAAGTTAGAGAATCTTGTGTCTCAAAACTCTCGACAGGAATTATCTTTCAATGCATTCGTGCAATTAAAGTTAAATCACTCATTAGAAAACTTAATTTTAAAAAATTTAGATGTTTATAAAAAACTACAGGCTTAGTTTTTTAAAAATTCGCTCCGGAATGTGAGTGATAATAAGCATAATATAGCGCCAAAAAAATGGAGTGTAGATGACATCCTTCTTGCACTCGATTCCTCGAACGATATCCTTTGCTATTTTTTGTGGTTTAACAAAAAGCGGTCCTTTTTGAATATTTTGGGTCATTGGTGTATCGACAAAACCAGGTTTTATGGTCATTACATGGATATTTTTTTTACTTAAGCGGTTTCTAAGACCCGAAAGAAAGATGGTGAGCGCACCCTTGCTCGAGCCATAATAATAATTGCTTTGACGACCCCGATCACCTGCCACTGAAGAAATAACTGCAATTGTTCCGTGGTTTTCTTTTTCCATCAAATTAGCAAAAAGTGATAAAAGCGAGACAGCGGAAGTAAAATTTGCATTGATGATTTCCAAGGCTTTCGAAAAATCATTTTCAGCTAATTTTTGATCTCCAAGTATTCCATAGGCAATAAAGCATAAATCAATTTTTAAATTTTCAAAATGGTGAATGAGTTTTTGATGAACAGAGTGATCTGCTAAGTCGTATATATACTCAAGCGTATGACAATGAGTACGTAGTTTAATATTTTGTGAGACAAGTTTTAGTCGATCGCTGTTTCTTGCGACTAAAAATAGATTTGCTTGAGGGTATTTAAAACCTAGTTCTAAGGCTGTACTTTCTGCTATGGCCGATGTTGCACCTAGTATAACAATATTTTTCATAAATTGACTCGTTTTGAAAAACCAGAAACTAGGTTCTGATCTTTATATTTTTGAAATTCATTAAATTGGGGATAATAAGTTTTAAATTCAGCTTCGTTCATATTGAAATCCTTGGCCGGGTAAATACGTCCTTTTGATTCAATGACAATATGATTTAGTTTTCTAAACAATTCTTCAAGGTTTTTTCCAGTATTGGCAAAATCGAGTGCAATAGTAAAGCCCTCGCTGGGAAAAGAGATTTTACCGAGTGAGGGAATCGGCCCAAATGTTTTTAATACAGACAGAAAGGACCCGAGTCCTGATTCTGCTATAAGTTGCAGCATTTTTTCGAATTCAGATATTTTATCCATTGGGAGAACACATTGGTATTGGTAAAATCCTCTTTTTCCGTAAATGTGATTCCATTTTAAAATAGAATCGAGAGGATAAAAAAATGGATCATAATGAGATTCAAATTTCTTTCGTTTAACAATTTGCTTATGAAAATATAAAAAATTGAATATTTTAATTGTGAAGTTATTTAAAGCAAAGTTGGGAAAGTTAAAAGGAATTGCAATTTTATTTTTAGTCCGATGAGCTGTTAGCGATTGAGACGATGTCGAGTGATTGCCGCGAATATAAATTCCACGTGGACTTTTTGACAAGCAATCAAGCCAAGCGACAGTGTATAAATAGTCTTTTGATTCATGATTTAACTGAATAAATTCTTTTAGACTTGAAAACTTAATAGTTTCACCTTCGATTTGACTAGATTGGATTTTTTTTAGATTAAATTTTGCAGAGAGAATAATGCCAGTTAATCCAAGGCCACCGATGGTCGCATAAAAGAGTTCAGCATTTTGATTTTTATGACAAATAAATTTTTCACCAGTTGATGTAAGCAGAGTAAGTTCACTAATAAAATGACCAAAAGTTCCATCCTGATGGTGATTTTTTCCATGAATATCATTAGCAATGGCACCTCCCAGAGTGATAAATTTTGTTCCTGGAGTCACGGGAAGAAACCAGCCAGAGGGGACAATTATTTGCAATATTTCATCAAAACTTATACCTGCTTCTGCCTCAAATATTCCCAGTTCGCGATCAAAAGAAATGATGCGATTCATTGCTAAGGTTGAATATGCAACTTGGTTTTCAAGGGGGAGTGAGCTGTCGCCGTAACTTCGAAGAAGTCCAACTGGTAGAGAGCAGGGAACAATTTTAAAATTATCGGAGCTAAAGTTTAACTGGCACCAAGAGCAGATAACTTCTTTAGTCTTGCCCCAGGAGTTTATTTTTGTTTTAATCATATTTTATCTCAGGATTTTTATGAATAAATTACCATTATGCGTGGATCTAGACCATACTTTAATTAATACTGATTTAACTTTTGAAGCCATTGTTGAAGCGATTAAAAATAATCCAGTTCATATTTTTAAAGTTTTTAAATTTATTATTTCTGGAAGAAAGAAAGAATTAAAGTCGTGGCTTGCCGATCATGTCGACCTAGAATGGTCTAACCTACCTCTTAATCATGAAATTGAAGAGTATATGAATCGCGAAATAAATAGTGGGCGCGATGTGTACTTGGTATCGGGAAGTCATCAAAAATATTTAAGCAAAATTCATCGTTTATTTCCTCAGGTGAAAGAAGCCGTCGGCACAACTCATGAAGCGAATCTTATAGGTAAAAATAAAGCAGATTACTTAGTGAAGCGTTTTGGAGAAAAAGGATTTGATTATCTGGGTGATTCTCATCAAGATTTATATGTCTGGAGCCGGGCACATGCTGGTTTAATTATTTCAAAAAATAAAAAGTTAATTAGAAAAGTACAAAATAAGGATTTAGTTTTTAAAACCTCGCGCAATAGCCTAAAGCACATCATTAAAGGTATACGTGTTAATCAGTGGATAAAAAATTTATTGATATTTTTGCCGGCCATTTTGGCCCATGATTTTTTTAATCTAGAATTATGGGGGAGTTTGATTTTTGGCGCTATTTTGTATTCATTTGTAGCCTCAAGTATTTATCTAATTAATGATATCGTCGATATTCCAAACGATCGAGTACACCGTACAAAAAAATTTAGACCCATTGCTAGTGGAAATTTAGATATTCCACTTGCAATTAAGCTCATCTTTATTTTTTTATTATTTTCTTTTGTAGGGGCTTTTTTATTAAATAAGTCCTTTTTTGTGATTTTAGTAATCTACTTTATTTCGAATTTGCTTTACTCTTTAAAGTTAAAAAAAATTGCCATTATAGATGTTTTTTTGCTTTCAGGCTTTTATCTAATAAGAATTGCAGCGGGAAGCGAGATTGGAAATATTCCACTTTCTCCATGGCTTAAATCCTTTTCCTTTTTTTTATTTTTGAGTTTAGGTTTTTTAAAGCGTTACGCAGAAGTTTTGTTGAATTATATTAAGTCGGGAGTGAGTACTAGTCACGGTCGAGCGTATGTGTATCAAGATACACAAGTGCTCTTTGGATTTGGAATTTTATCGGCTTATATTTCTGTATTAGTTCTTAGTCTTTACATCTATCAAGGTCAGGTTAGCCTACTCTATAAACATCCAGATTTTATGTGGGGGATCGTTATTTTACTTGCCTACTGGAAGACATCGCTTTGGTTTAAAGCGAGTCATGCCAAAGTAAAAGATGATCCGGTTAAACATATTGTCACTGATAGAGAAAGTATATTCATTATGTTTTTAGTTTTCGCTTGCTTTGTTCTAGCAATTACTTAGGAGGATCCATGGAAAATAAAATTGATATTAAGAAATTATTTTATGTGCTCTTTGCCTTTGTATGTTTTATTTTTATTCCCAATTTTGTTAAGTATTTACACGGTTGCTTTAATACTTGGGATTTTGGAATTTTTGTTGAGGCCACTCAAAAGTTAGGATGGAATCAGTTAAACCCTTTAATCAATTCTTACGGTTTTAAAATATTTAATGATCACTTTGATCCCATATTATTTTTGCCAACTTTTTTAAATCAATTATTTCCCAGTAGTGTAAGTCTACTCGGTACAGAGTTACTTTTTGTGCTTTTGTCAATTCTTCCTATTTATCTTTTAAATAAAAAAAATAAACTTGAAACTAATTTGTCTTGGTTTTTGATTATTTACATACTTATTAATAAAGCAATCATTACAGCACTTTTTTATCCTGTGCATCCCACGACATGGACGGTAGCCGTTTTGGCTTTTATGTTTTATTTTGCTTACGAAAAAAAGTATTTAAGCTTATTTGTTTCAACTGTGTTGTTGTTTTTCTTTAAAGAGGAATTTCCCTTTGTCGGTATCATGACTTCCTTCTATTTTTTATATGAACATCGTAAAAATAAATTAAGCTTAACATATTTTTTTACACTATTATTTATTTCTGTTGCTTGGCTTATTTTTGCAGTGAAGATCAGGCCAATATGGTTTGGTGGTGCATTTAACGACCATGGGGGTAATTTCTTAAATGGTCTCATCTCAAACCCGCTATCAGTCCTTAATGAGTATGATTTTTCTAAGTTAAAGTTAATCGCCAGTTGTTTTTTGCCTGTTTTGCTAGTCTTTTTCTTTAACAAAGAAAACCTTAAAAAAGTATTTTGGCCGGCCATTTTTATGACGACACCCATGATTGCTTTAAGACTTTTATCAGGGAAATTTGGATTTCAGTACACAGCGCCCTTTGTTATTCCCTTCGCATTTTTACTACTTAATAAAGATTTTAAATTAAGTACTAAGCAACTAAGTCTAACCATTGTATTGATGCTCATTTTTTCTGGATTTACAATTTTTAAAGAAGTTTTTTTTGTTGCAAAAGGAATAACTAAATCGGGTTGCGCCTTAGACTCAAATAGAAGAACTGCTATAGAACAAATAGTGCAATTTGATTACGCAACATCGTGTAAAGAAGTTTTCGCCACTGGGGGAGCCGCGTTTACTCTTTCCACACATAAAATCTACCCCAAAATTATTGGACCTAAAGGCAGTGATCTTCCACCTGAGAGCTGTATCGTTTTAGATGTAAAATCTGGCGATCCATATCCTCGATCATCAAAGGATGTACAAGATTTTAGTTTGAAGTTTCCCACCATCTTTTCAAATAGTGATTTTATTCTTTTGAAGACACATCCGTTAAATAAGTCTCAGGATTAGCGTCGAGAAATACCACCGCGTTTTCCAAAACTTCTGGTGTCAGATTTTCTTTACAACAATCAAAGATGAGATCTTTTGCATGATGATGAATAGAGATTTGAGTTTGTCCACAGGCACAGACAAATGCAATTTCGCGCGCAGGGGTTCCTAGCGCGAGTCTAAAAGGTTTAACTGATTTTGTGACAATCGCACCTGCTCCAATCATGGCAAATTCACCAATCGAAATACCGCAACGGATGATGGCACCTGCTCCAATGGAGCAGCTATCGCGAAGAATCGTTGGGGTAATTTTCCAAGTCTTCGTACCTACACGAGGGAACATGTCATTGGTAAAAATAACGTGCGGACCTATAAAGCAATATTTAGAAATTTCTACTCCTTTAAATATGCTGACACCATTTTGAATTCTAGAGTAATCCCCGATAGATACTTCAGAATCGATATAAGCATCTCGACCAATCGAGACATATTTACCCAAGTGGGCTTTGGAGCGTATGTGACAAAAATGCCAAATTTTTGTTCCCATTCCAATATTCGCTCCATCTTCAACGATGGCAGTGGGATGAAAGTAAGGGGCTTGGTTGGACATAAAAACTCTCATGTTTAAAATAGTCTTCGATCATATACTGATCAACATTCACTTGAAAAGTGAATCGTAAACGGTATACTTTTGCTTTGATTAAATTTTAAAATTTAAATACAATGAGCCACTCATGATAATTGATAACCCTTTAAAAATACTTTTAATTATACCTGTTCACAATGAGTCGGAGAATTTGTATCGAGAGATGTTAGAGGTGGTTAGTAATCCCGATTTATATCCTTTTGAAAAAATATTATTAATTGAAAATGGAAGCCGCGATAATTCATTTGAAATTGCTCAAAAATTAGCTGAAGAATTTCCGCATAAAATTATGGCTTACCAAGAAATGAATAAGGGCATTGGTCATGCTTATCACCGTGGCTTAATCGAAGCTCTTCATTTACAAAATAAAAATGAAGAAAGCTTTTGGGCCGTATGCTCAGCGGCTGATATGCCCTTTAAAAATAGTGATATTCAATATTTTTTAAACCATAAAATTTATCAAACAGGACTAATGGCCATAGGTTCCAAGGCGCATAAAGATTCAGTGACTAATTATACTTTTAAAAGAAAATGTATGAGCACAATTTTTTATCTCATAAGAAAGATTGTACTTGGAATGAATACGGTGGATTGTCAGGGGACAATGTTTGTTCATAGCTCTTACTTAAGTGATTTGCTTCCCAAAATTACGGCCCGAAATTTTTTTTATTCGACAGAATTAACCTTTTTAGTGGAAAAAATGAATATTACTGTCGTTGAAATGCCCATCGTGTTAAAACCGGAAATAAGACCTTCGACAGTTCGTCCTATAAAAGATGGAATGAATATGCTCAGACAAACCTTTCGTTTATTTTTTCGCTTCAATTAAATTTAAGCGAAATAAATTGTCATACTTAATAAATGACTTTAACTGAACACAGGATTGGTTAAACGGACCCTGCATTATGGTTAGATGTTCATTGTCCATCCACACTTTCGAAGCATAAGGTAAACAGCGCAAGCGAAGGGCGTCGAGTTCACTTTGGGAAGTGGGATAAATGTCTCCAAAATTATTTTTTTCAATGACTAAGTAGTCGTAACTATTTCTTGGCAAAGTAAATGTATCCATTTGAAAAATTGTATTCGAGGGCGACAATATTCTAGGAATAATTCCATTAGAGGAAAGTACAATAGTCTTTTCATCTAAAGGTTGAATAATGGCTTGTGCTTTTTTGATCGATTCGATCTTATCATTTTTATGCTGGCAGGTTTTAAAATTAGTTGTGAATAAATTCTTAAAGGATCTTGTGTGTCGCCCGATACCAGTTGCAAAAAAAACAAATACAAGAAGCCAGTGGGGGCTTTTGTGAAGCAATCCAAAGCTTAAAAATATTGTGACGAGGGCAATTGAATGGTGGTGGACAATTCTTGCTCCTAGTATATGAATGAGAATACCTGGTAGGACAAAAAAGAATAAAGGCAATGCTTCGAACCATTTATTTCGAGGGATCAAAAAAAGACTGGGAATAAACATAATCCATGGAAAGGAAAAATTTAGCCAGGATTCGTAGAGAGTCTTGATTGGATTTTTTAAAAGCGCGGAAAGGAGACTATTGCCATAATTGATTTGACTCCCAAAAAGCTCAGGCCTTTTGATGAAAATAAACCAATAAGATAATAGTCCCAAAATAAATAAACTTAAAAATAATTTGAACTGTCGTGCGAGCAAGTAATAACCGGCCAAACCCACGATCATAAATACAAAAAGTTCTTTAAATAACAAAAGGGATAAAGCCGAGTAAAAGATACCTTGATGATTTTTTTGTTTGATGAAATAGCTTAAAAAAAGTAAAGGGATCATCGACCAAGTTGTGGGATGGATGGGAAAATCGAGACCGGAGAGCAATGATTTCGAAAAGACAATGACAGTTAAGGCTTTAATCCAATCAAAACTTTTCCACTTGTAATCACCTAATCGATACACCAAAAAAGCGAATAAGGCCCAAAGTGACCATTCAAAAATAAAAATTAGAAAGGGGTTGGCGTGCGTAAGTTTAATTAATATGGCCGGAAGAATAATAATAGGATCGAAGTGATCGGAAAAAATCTTAAGATCGCGAATAGAAGTAAAGGGGTTTAAGCTTTGAAAGTTTGAAAGTTTATAAATCGCTTGTTGGTAAATGGAAAAGTCATTGGCATTGATGCATGAGTAGTACAAGCTTGCTAAGTTAGATAGTAATAAGCTGAGCATGAGTGACAATAGAATCACATGACAAGAAACAAAAAAAAATGAGCTTTGAGTATTTATTTTTTTAATAAGCATTGCGGTTTACAAATCCTTTCCAAAAAGTAAGAAAAATAATTTTAAAGTCGAGCCAAAGCGACCAATTGCGAATGTAATAGATATCGCATTCAATCCGTCGAACCAAGGATGTATCGCCGCGCCAGCCGTTTACTTGCGCCCAGCCAGTGATACCTGCTTTCATTTTATGTCGAAGCATATAAGCTGGAATTTCATGGCGAAATTTTTCCACATAATATGGTTGTTCGGGGCGTGGGCCAACTAAACTCATCTCGCCCACCAGTACATTATAAAGCTGTGGAAGTTCATCGATAGAAGTTTTTCGAATAAAAGTACCGAAAGCCGTTTTTCTCGGATCGTCTTTGGTCGTCCATCCCGGTGTTGAACTGGCTTGAGTCTCGACTTTCATTGAGCGAAATTTCCACATTTTAAATTTTTTTCCGTCGAGGCCGATGCGTTCTTGGGCGAAAAAAATGGGGCCTTTGGAGGTAAGCTTGACACCAATGGCAATCAATATCAAAAGCGGAGAAATTACCAACAATCCAATCGCACAAAGTGTAAAGTCGAGAAAGCGTTTGAAGCCTAACTCGATGGGAGAAAAGTTTGGTTGATTTAAACTTAAAATTGGAATGCCAGAAAAATCCTCAATTTGATAACCCACCAGAGCGTATGTCAAGTCGGGGAGCAAGTGAATGGGGACGACATCGTTGTATTCGTTTCTTAAGATTGTTTCTAATTTGGATGTTTGATCTCCCGAGTAACCAATGACGATAGAGTCGGGGTGATATTTTTTTTTCGCTTCATCTATGCTTAAATCAATCCTTGGAATTGTCGGTGCAAACTCGATACTCATGTGAGGAGCATCAATCCAAGCCATAAATTGAATGCCTGCGTCTTTGTAGCTTTGAATTAATTTAACATATTCTTCCAAAGAACGACTTTGCCCTACAAGCAAAATATGGCGTAAGTTTTTTCCTTGGCGTCTTAAATGGCGTAAGAAATTTCGAATCATCATTCTCGATAGGATTAAAAAGAATAGGGAAAGCGAATAGTAGATAATAATCACGGCACGAGATAAGCGCGTTTCAGAAAAAAAATACAACAAAACTATAAAGAGTAGGACGGAAAAACTTTGGGCCTTAAAAATGTTAAAAACTTCTTGGCTGCGACTTTTTAATCGATGAGATGTGTAAAGACCAAATTTAGAAAAGAAAAAAAGATTGATGACGGCCAAAATTATTGCAGCCTTTAGGAAGAGCCAGTGAAGACCCATTTCGGCATTGTTAAAGTGGTAGAAACGCAAAATATATGCCGTGGCCCAAGCTAATATAACGATGGCGAGATCCAAAAGTTTTTGAATCGACTCAAAAGTTCCTTGATTATTTTTAAGCATGGTTTTCGAACCTTGGTTAAGTATATTTTAAATACTGCAGAGTGAAAGTTGTTGGTCATACTATACATTAAAGGTTAGACTTTTCGCATGAAAAATTTAGGATTTAGAAAAGTAGCGTTGCTTCACGATTGGTTGACTGGTTTTCGAGGCGGGGAGAGAGTTTTAGAAGCATTTGCGGAGGTCTTTTTAGACGCCGAACTCTACACTTTAATTCACGTCCCCCATTCGACATCAAATATCATTGAACAAAGAAACATTTACGCCTCATTTTTAAATCTCATTCCCAATATTAAAAAACATTATCGCAAATTTTTACCTTTGATGCCATTAGCCGCACAAAATTTAAAAATCAACCCGCAAGTTGATTTCGTCCTATCCAGCTCCCATTGCGTAATTAAAGGCGTTCAAAAACCAGCCCATAGTTTGCACATAAGTTACGTTCATTCCCCCATGCGCTACCTCTACGATCAGTTCGATGTTTACTTCGGCAAAGATGCACCTTTTTATCAAAGGTGGGGGGCTTTGTTATTTAAAAAATATCTCATCGCATGGGATAAGCGTTCCAATCAAAATGTCGATCTTATGATTGCCAATTCTCACTTTGTGCGCGAGCGAATTAAAACTTACTATGGAATTGAAGCGATGGTTTTGCATCCCTTTGTGGATTTGAAAGATTTTCGACCTTGGCAAAATCTAGCGACGCCAGTGCAAAAAGAAGATTATTACTTGATGGTCACTGCTTTTGCTCCCAATAAGCGAGTGGATTTAGCGATTGAAGCTTTTAATTGCATGCAAAAAAAGTTGGTGATTATCGGTTCGGGCCAGCAAGAAGCGATGCTTAAAAAAATGGCAGGGCCTCATATTACTTTTTTAGGAAATGTCGATCGCCAGAAAGTGATTCAAACTTTTGTTCGGGCGCGAGCTTTAATTTTCCCCGGCGTGGAGGATTTTGGGATAACGCCTTTAGAGAGTTTGGCGGCGGGAACGCCGGTGATTGCCTATAAAAAAGGGGGTGTGCTCGAAACCCTAAACGAAGATGTCGCACATTTTTTTAGCGAGGTTTCGACCAGAGCGATGATTCAAGCGGTGGATGAATTTGAACAAAGGGAAGCGCAGTTTCAAAGAGAAGACTTGTATCAAAGAGCGGAGTGTTTTTCCAAAGAAGTCTTTGTGGAAAAACTCCAAAAAATAATTTTGGAATTTAAAGAAAACTATAATAAATAAAAGGATGACTCATGACTTGGAATCAACGATTAGTGACCATGGCCTATTCGTGCTTGGCATTGGGATTATTTTTATCCACCACCTTAGAAGCTGGCTTTCATATTTTTTTAGTGCTCGCTCTCTTTTTAAATGCCAAGGCAATTTTTAAAAATTTTAAATCATATCCAAAATCGGCCATGGCTTTATTTTTATTTTCCATCGCCTGCATTGCTTCGGTTTTATTTAATCAAGATATCATGCTCAAGGGCTTTGCTTCGGTGACCAAAGTTAAATATTATCTCATCGCCTCGCTATCAATTTTACCCATCCACTTTGCCTTAAAAGATGCCCCCATAATTAAAAAAAATCTCATCAGGGTTTTAATGTTTGCAGCCGTATTAGGTTCGCTTCTTGGTTTATTTGCCCTATTTAAGGGCCATCATTTATTTGGGGGAAAGCTTGCCTGTCATGAGACGCGAAATTGCGGAATGTCGGGGATGTATATGAACTATGCCCATGGGCTGAGTTTTTTACTGACGCTTATGTTGGCGAGCCTTTTTGATTATATAGTGCGAGTTTATTTTAGTGGCGACCAGCAAGTGATTGCAACGACCAAAAAAAATTGGCGCGAAATTCTACCACTGTCATGGTTGGTGCCCATTTTTATATTTTTACTCTTTGCTTTTTATATGACTTTTACCCGCGGAGCATGGCTTGCATTCTTAATTGCGGCTCCTTTTTATTTTCTTAAAAATCACTTAAAGAAATTTTTATTATTGGGCGGCGTATGTTTAATTTCTGCTTTTTTGGTTTTTCAATTGGTCCCCAAAGTGCGCGAGACATTTTTAAATCGACAACTATCCAATGATGAAAGGGTGGGGAGTTTTAAAGCGGCGCTTTACGCATTCTCTGAACGTCCCATCTTAGGTTATGGATTGTTAAATTTTGAACCACACTCATCCGAAATTAAAGAGCGTTATGGAATCAATAATGCCTACTTTAAAGGTCATGCCCACAATAATTTTTTAGAATTTTTAGCAACCACAGGGGCCATAGGCTTTTTCTTTTTTGTCGCCTTTATTTATTTTGTGTTTCAAGAATCATTTACGCGCAGTGATTTTTTAGCGCGAATTATGCCATCTTTGATGGTGGCCTTTATCGCGGGGGGAATGACTCAATCGACTTTTATTTTGGCGGATAATACTTTTTTTATCACGGGATTTTTTGCTCTTTTTGCCGCTTTAAATCCTAGGCTTAAATATGTTGACTAAGAATTTTTTTCTGCGGGTCTTGTTCGGAACGCTTTTTATTTATGTGATGATTTCTTCTTATACACGAACGATGTCGTCCAATCTCGACTTTAAAGTTTTTCACAGCGCTGGTTTGCGACTCTTGGAACAAAATTATGATTTTTACAATTCCATTCGCGATCAAATTTTTATACTCCACACAGTTTAATTTTCAAGTATAGAAAATTAAAAATTACCAATGATTTGTATGCCTAGATTCACTTGAAAAGTGAATCGTTGTAGGTATACCTATAAATATGGGCCGATATTTACTTTTCTGATGGCGCTAGAATCTTGACTCTTGTCATGTGTGCCCAAGCTGTGACCAATAATGCCACCCAGGGAAATTTTAATATGTTTCTGTATTTAATGGTGGTGGCGAGTCTTTATTTGTCTTTGAAAAACTTTGCCAAGACTTCGGCATTTTTGCTCGCTTTGGGGGCGGCCATAAAATTAACTCCCATGGCCTTTATCTTGTATTATTTTTTTCATCGCAAGTGGAAAGAGCTTTTCTATTTTTATGTCTTTTTTAGTGCGCTCTTTATACTTATTCCCGCACTCTGTTTTGGGTGGAATGATTACTTTTTGATGATGAAATCTTGGGCCTTTGTTTTGTCAGACACTTTGCATTTCCCTTTTTTCAAATACACCAATCAGTCTCCTTTAGTTGTTTTTACTCATTGGATGCATGCAACGATGATCACTCTTCCGGCAAAAATTTTTCATTATCTAATGACTGGCATCGCGATGTTGCAAATTGGGTTCTATTTCTTTAAAAAAAATCAAGTGAAGTTTGTCATCTCGCTTTTTATTCTGATGCTAACGGCGTCGCCTGTTGTGTGGATGGAGTATTATTTGATTTTAATGCTGACCTATATGTATCTGAACTTTCAGTTTTTTAAATTTCAAATGGAGCAAATCTTTGTCGGTACTTTATTTTATTCGTTTGATATGGACTCTACTCTTGGTGAAATTTTTAATTGGCGAAGAGGTTTCGGATTTAGTGACCTTTTACGGGCGTAGTTTTATCGGTCTGTGTGTCTTAATGCTGATTGTTTTTTTAGATCGAGATGATTCGCTTGTAACTATCAATACAATTTAAAGTAAAGTTCCAATTATTTTTTTTCCACTGCCATCGCTCGAGTCGTAAATATATTTGGGAATCATCCAACCGGGAAGTTGATGTTGAAGCTGGCGATAGAGGTGTAACCCTTCGCTTAAATCCATTTGAAAATGATCCGTTCCTTTCGCCCGATCTGGATGATGCAGGTAATAGGGAGTGATGTGGTGATCGGCGAGCATGGTAAAAAGTGCGCAAAGATCTTCAGTACAATCGTTGACTCCCTTTAATAACACCGACTGAGAAAGTAGCTGAAAGATTCCCGATTGCGACAACATTTCACAGGTCTTAAAATGCTTAAGCTCCCATTCGCTGGCGTGATTAACGTGTAAGACTAAAGTAATTTTTTTAAAATGCGGTTTAAATGTTTGCATCATGGCCACGAATGCAGCGGTAAATCTTTCGGGAATAATCGACAACATGCGGGTGTGAATTCTTACGTATTTCACCTGCGGAAATAGGCTTAGTGCTTGTAACCATTCTTGCCATTTCGTATCGTCGGCAATCATGGGGTCGCCTCCAGTAAAAACCACTTCATTAACTTCGGGGTGATCTTTTAAATAAGCGAGATTGTCGTCCATTTTAAATCGAAAGCTTTGATCGTAGAGTTCATTTTTTCTAAAGCAATAGCGGCAAATGACTGGGCAATGGGTAGTGGGTAAAATGAGCAGGCGATTTTTATAGCGATGAATAAGTGAGCTGGTTTTTTGATGGATTTTATCGCCGATGGGATCGATGAATCCTTCGCTTTTATTTTCGGAAAGTTCCGGGACAAATTGTTTCCACAGTGCAGAGCTAGGCCCGGCACTTTTTATTTTTTCTGCTAATGAGAGTGGAATCATTATGGGGTAAGAAGTTTGTAAATGTCGGGGGGAAAAACTGGGATGATTTAAAAATTGCGCCAAAGCTTTGGACTCGCGCAGACTGGTGGTGAGGAGTTGTTTCCAATTGTGATCGATATTTATTTCCGGCATGTTTAGGATTGCGATTTTTCGTTTAAGTTCGTTTCTAATGATTCATGATCTATTTCATTTTGTTGTTCTTTTACGTAGTGATACTGCGCCCACCAAGCTGTTCCGCGGATGAGACCAGCCCCCATAACTGACATTCCAAAAAAATGATAAAATGTTTGCAACGTAGTCATACTTCCAGTGTTCGATAGTGCGTAGTACATCCAATAAAGTAGGATAAGATGAAGTCCAAGGATCAGAAGTTGTTGCAAACGATAAAAAAATAATTGATGTTGAAATATTTTAAAGAATTTATTTTTCATTTATCACACCGAGAGCTGATTGAGCTTATTTTGAAAAAATTATTATGAATTTATTTCTATCTCAAGTTTGTTGAAAATGAAAGGGCGTCTAGAGATTGCTTTCGGTCTCTATTTGATATAAGTAGGAGCGAAAGTTATTTCTAGGAGCAAGATTTCATGAATCATTTAAAATCGAGCATCGTGCTATCGTTTACTATTATTTTGACGATACTTTTTTTTCCCCAAGTAATGGTGCATGCAAATCCCTCCAATGAAGAATTCTCTCACGGCCAAGAGTTTTATCTCGCTAAACAAAATGCCATAAAAATGCTGCGGGCCCTCTTTCCGGCATCGAGTAAAAAAAACTTTTTACAAAAATCATCGCGTAGAATTTTGACCATTAATTGGGAGAGCTTGACTGCCACAAGTCAATCGGGAGTTATAAGACTCGATCGCCCTATGCAACTAAATCACTTGCCCGCTCGACACTATTTGTTGGATGTTTTTTTTCCGACACCAGAGCTTTCAGTTCGCGGACCTTCAGGAATTTTTTTAGAGCTAAGTCCCTTTGAGGTTCAGCGACTTTATCCCTCTTTTAATACTCTTAATTTTAACCATTATTATTTTAATCCCTATACTTTAGAGTTACTGGGATCTAGTCGGATTAATATTCACGGACAGGAAAAAGATGTGCTCAAAAAAATTCTTTTAAAACTTCCCGCATACGGACTAATCGAGGGAATGGAAGTGATTTATCGCCCTGCATGGCCTTCGCATCATGCACTTTTTTCTAAAAATCTTTTGCCCTTAATGGAGGAAGTTTATTTTTTAGAATCAGTGGATCTAAGCCTGGATACAGCCACTCTAAGAAGTCAAAGTAATGAATTGGTTAGAAACGTTTCATTGCGCGATCTATATCTACCTTATGGCCATATCAAAGGTCATTTTGTGAGTGAATATTTTGAAAATCGATCGGGTGTTGTCGATCAGACAAAATTATTGGGAATTAATTTCTACGCGCAAAAAAATCTCTATTTAAAAAGCTTGGGACATAATTCATTTTTATTTGAAGCTCATCACAATATTTTGCCTGATTTGCGATCTAAACGCTGGCGCTTGATGCATTGTATGCAGCAATTGGGATTATTTTTTAAGCCAAAACTCTAAATCGCGCGCATTCATCGAGCGCACTTCTAAAATTTTAGAAATTTTAAAGGTCTTGTGCATTTTTCCTAGATAGCAGTAGGCGTAGAGAACATTGCCATCGGGAGTGTTGAGTAAACTTAAAATTTTAACTGGGCGGAATTGATTTTTATAAGATCCACCTGCGTATTTAATTTCGATGGTGGCACTGATCGCCACCCATTCTTCTAATTTTTTAAGCGGCGCTGGGAGTTCTTCCATTTTGGAGGGATCGAAGTTTTCCATATTGTATAAATGCGCTTTGGATAGTTGTGAAGTCGCGTCGATGACCTTGGAAGCGCGGGCAAAAATAAGCATAGAAGCAAAGGCATCATCGAGGGCGCGGTGATGATGAAGCAAGGGAATTTGGAAATGTAATGCGAGCTCGGAGAGTTTGTGATTTTTGACATTTTTCACCAGAGATCTGGCCCATTTGCAAGAGCAGTAAACTTGCGAGCGAGTCATGGGCAGCGCATGTTTTTGCAATTGCATAGCGAAAAATCCCACATCAAATTTTGCATTGTGAGCGATGAGCGGAAGATTTTCAGTGAAAAGCGAAAATTGCTCGAGCGCGGTAGTAATTCCCGGAGCATCGGCCACCATCTCATTGGTGATTCCATGAATGCGAATCGTATTTTCTGGGATTTTAATTTTTGGATCGATTAAAGTTTCAAAGCAAGTCAGACCACCATCAGCTTTTATTTTGACCGCCCCAATTTCGATGATTTGATCGACCATGGGGGAAAGGCCAGTGGTCTCTAAGTCAAAGGCTATTACGCCGTTTGGAAAAAGCGAGAGAAGTCTTTGGACATCACTTTCGAATTCTGTTTCGTATAAGGGAGAAAAACGAGTGGCGTCATAAGTTTTTTCGAACAAGGCTATTCCTTTTTTATGGGGGTCTCTTTTTTATCCTTTTATCGATCGCTTGTCCCGACTAAAAATGTTGGCAGGACTAAAACTTTCCATTAAAACTGAAGTGAACATTTGAAGGAAAATTTATTTCGTACATTAAGGATGGATTTCATGAAAAATTTTGATGTAGTGGTGCTTGGAGCCGGTCCCGGCGGTTATATAGCAGCGATTCGCGCGGCTCAGTTAAAAAAGAAAGTGGCCATTGTGGAAATGGATAAATTGGGCGGGGTTTGTTTAAACCGCGGTTGTATACCGACAAAAGCTGTTTTGAAATCGGCACATGCTGTGCACGAATTAAGCGACTTTAAAGAGCTGGGGATCAACGTCGATTTAAAAAGTTTAGATGGATCGCAAGCGGTGAAACGCGCCACTGGAATTTCCGATCGAATTTCTAAAGGCGTCGCTTTTTTGATGAAGAAAAATGGCATCGAAGTGATCGCTGGATTTGGTAAATTAAAAGATGCAAATCATTTAGAAGTGAAGACAGAAAAATCTGTCGAAACCATTCAATTTAAAAATTTAATTCTCGCCTCAGGTGCCCACTATAAAACTTTTCCAGGTCTCGAGCACGATGGAAAAAGATTAATCGGCGCTTGGGAAGCAATTAAAATGGAAACTCTTCCTAAGTCCATTGGGATCATTGGAGCGGGTGCCATTGGAGTTGAGTTCGCTTATTTTTGGAATGCCTTTGGAGTGGATGTGCATATTTTTGAACTACAAAAACACTTGCTTCCCATCGAAGACGATGATTCTAGTCTAGAGGTTGAAAAAGCTTACAAAAAATATGGAATAAAAATGTCGCTTGGAATTGAAGGCGTGCGCGCCGTTAATAACGGCAAAGACGTTTCTATTTTTGCCAAAATAAATGGCGCTGAAATCGAGCATAAATTTGAAATGGGGCTCATCGCCGTTGGGATGACTGGCAATATTCAAAATATAGGATTGGAGCAAGTTGGAATTAAAACAGATCGCGGCTTTGTTTCGGTCAATTCCATGTATCAAACCAATCTTCCCCATATTTATGCCATTGGCGATGTTGCAGGACCGCCACTACTGGCTCACGCCGCTTCTCACGAAGGCGTGATTGCTGCGGAACACTTGTCCGGTTTAAAACCTCACGCTTTGGAAAAAATGAATATTCCTGGTTGTACTTATTGCCAACCGCAAGTGGCGAGCGTGGGTTACACAGAACGAGAATTAAAGCAAAAAAATATCGAATTTAAAGTTGGAAAAGTTCCTTTTGTGGCCAATGGCAAAGCTGTCGCTTCCAATGAAAAAGAAGGCTTTGTGAAAACACTCATCGGCAAGCACGGCGAACTTTTAGGAGCGCACATTGTCGGAACGCACGCCACAGAACTGATTCACGAATATGTTTTATTTAAAACCATGGAAGGCATCGATGCAGAAATTTTTGCTACCGTTCACCCCCATCCGACATTGGGAGAGTTTTTAGCAGAATCGGTGTTGGCGGCATCTGGACGCGCACTTAATTATTAATCAATTTTAAAGAGGAGAATAAAAATATGAGACACGAAATCGTCATGCCCCAAATGGGCGAGTCCATTACAACCGGTACAATTACCAAATGGCATAAAGTTCCCGGCGACACGATAAAGCTAGATGAAATTTTACTAGAAATTTCCACCGATAAAGTTGAATCGGAAATTCCTTCGCCAGTGGAAGGACGCATCGAAGAGTTGCTTTACAAAGAAGGCGAAACGGTCGACGTTCAAAAACTCATCGCCATCGTAGAAGATGATTTAAGTGTTCCTTTTAAAGGAGCGGGAGCTGCCTCTAGTGCAGTTCAAACTGCGGTTAAAAAAGAAACTGCTGGACCGACATCTATCGATGAAAAAAATGCAAGTACTCCTACTGCTTCAGCAGAAACAAATGACGAAAGAAGATTTTACACACCACTGGTCAAGGCCATGGCAAAATCCCACGATGTTTCTTTAAGTGAATTAAAAAATATTTCGGGAAGCGGCGCTGGGGGCAGAGTCAATAAACACGACTTTGAACAATTCTTAGAAACGAAGTCCAGTGCTCCGGCGAAAAGTCAAACATCGGCGGCGAAAGCACCGCAAGCGCCTCAAGCAAGTGTTCCAGCTTTTACTGCCGGCGAGAGAATTCAAATTGTCCCAATGGATAATATGAGAAAAGCGATTGCAAAAAACATGCAAGCTTCTAAGCTCACTTCACCCCACGTGAATTCTATCGATGAAGTCGATATGACTCACTTGGTGAAATTTAGAGAAAAAGTTAAAAAAGATTTCGAAAAGCAAGAGGGCTTTGCGCTAACTTACACGCATTTTATTCTCTATGCTCTCGTTCAAGCCTTGAAGGAATTTCCCTATGTCAATGCATCGATCGATGGCGATAATATCGTGCTTAAAAAAGATATTAATTTAGGTTGTGCGGTGGCTGTTCCAGGCAATGGCTTGGTCGTTCCCGTAATTAAGGGCGCGGATAATTTAAACATCACAGGTATCGCTAGAAGCCTCGACCTCTTGGTGAAAAAAGCGAAATCAAAAAAATTAACCATGGACGATTTGTCGGGTGGAACTTACACTTTTACTAATAATGGTTCATTTGGAATTTTGGCGGCAACTCCCGTGATCCTGCAACCGCAAGTTGGAATTTTCTGTGTGGGTACGATTCAGAAACGTCCGATTGTCACTGCAGACGATGCGATTGCAATCCGTCAAATGATGTATGCAACCCATACTTACGACCATCGATTGATTGATGGCGAAATGGGGTCGAGATTTTTAAAGCACGTGGTGCAAACATTGCAAACCATGAATCCCGAGGGATTATTTTAATTTAAGACAATGGAGGTCTTTATGAAAGTTTTAATGTTTGTTTTTTCTCTCGCTTTACTGACTTCTTGTGCAAGCCATGAGCACGTTCGCGCCGGAGCCGATGGCATTCATCGCGTGGTTATCCGAGCGGAAGATAAAGTGAGTGCTGAAAGACAAGCCTTAAGCGAAGCAGAAAGCTTTTGCGATCAGTATAAAAAAATGCCCGCTTTTGTTTCTGAAGAAACAAAATACACTGGCTCGATGGATGAAAAAACCCATAAAAATATTAAGCGCGTTTCTGATATGGCCGGAGTTGGTGGTGGCATGATGGCCGTTTTTGGTGGGGAAAAAGAATCAAATGTAGGAAAAGGTCTGATGGGAGCAGGTGCGGTTGGAAATGCATCTCTCGATGGCGACGCTTACACCTCTGAAATGAAATTTAAGTGCCAATAGTTTTCCATGAATTCATTGAATCCTGACAACTTTAATATTAAGGCCAGTGTGTTAATCATTGGCCTTAATTGTTCTAAAACAATCGCTCAATGTCTGGCCACAGTTCAATGTTTTGCCGAAGTCGTTTATGTCGACGGCGGTTCAAAAGATAATAGCATCGGTATCGCTCGCAATTTTCCAAACGTTAAAATTTTTGAAAATCCTTGGCCTGGGTTTATTGCCCAAAGAAATTTCTCCATAGATTGTGCCACCATGGATTGGTGTTTTATGATCGATGCCGACGAACAATTAACTTTGGATTGTGCCCAAGAAATTAACCGCATTATAGGTTCGGCCACCGATTTAAAAAACTATCCCCATCCCATGTATAAAATTGTGCGCACCGAATTTTTTGAAGGCAGGGAAGTGAGTGCAGGGATCGGACAGTCCGATTATCAAGAGAGACTCTTTATTAGAAATCGCGTGCGCTATACCGGAGGAAATCACCACGAACATCTTATCGATGGTGTGAACTCCAATCTTTGTCGCGAGAAAGTAGGGGCTTTTCCCACCCATTTAAGAATATTGCACGATCAAACCTATCGCTTAGAAGACATGCTCTTAAAAGTACCGCGATTTTCTCTTTTAGTCGGTCGAGAAAAGTTTGACCGAGGTAGAAGGGTCACGGCTTTTGGGATCGTATTTACCTTTGTGTGGACTTTTTGTCGTTTTTATATAAAGTCGCTTAAAATGAAAGAGCGCGGTGTGGTGCTCTCGTTTATGAAAGCTTTTAACGATTCACTGGCAAAACTCTATATTTACAATCTCGATCATTGCCGACTTCCCGAAGAAAAAAACATCCAAGTTGAAAATAAATATTTAGGATAAGCTATGCAAGTTTCTGGTTTTACTTTTATCAAAAATGGTCTGACTTTAGGCTATCCTATTTTAGAGTCTATTTTATCAATCGATCCTTTGTGCGACGAAGTCATCATTAATGTGGGATTTGATCGCGAGGATTTAACCCAAGACGATGGAACCTTTGATTACTTAAATGATCACTTAAAAGGCGATCGCTACCGTTTTGTAAAAAGTTATTGGGATCCGAGTAAAACAAAAAGTGGTTTGATACTTTCTGAACAAACCAATATTGCACTCGATCTTTGTCGCGGTAAATATGCTCAATATATTCAAGGGGACGAATGTATTCACGAAGATGATTTAGTTCACATCGAAGCTGGTTTGCGCGCCATGGATAACAATCAAAATATTCATGGACTCATTTTTAATTACATGCATTTTTACGGCAATGTCGATACCTATAAATTTGTGAGAAATCTCTATCGCCGCGAAGTGAGGACGATTAGAAATCACGTGAAGATTCGCTCTTGGTTAGATGCTCAAGGTTTTCGCTTCGAAGACAAGACAAAGTTAAATGCGATCTTGACTCCCGCAAGAATATTTCATTACGGATGGGCGCGAGCAGAGAAAGTCATGAATAAAAAAATTGGGGTGATGGATCACTTTTATCACGGAAAAAGAGTGCAAAGTGAATTTAAATATCGCCGCGACTACGGCCTTAAAAAATTTCTTCAAACACATCCCCAGGTAATGAGCCGCTGGATCGAGCAAAATAAAAACCCCATCGATCTGATGTCGCTTCCCATGAGCTGGGATAAAAATGTGCCGGGACTTTTTATAAGTGATATCATCGAAAGCCTGACATCTTATCGCATTGGCGAATATAAAAATTATATAAAGATTAATCCCTAATAAATTGTCATATTAAGAGTGCCATGAGTTCTAAAAATAAAAATGCCATTGTGACGATTATGACGGGTGTCGATCCCAGCTACGCTTATGCTTTAAAGTCATTTAAGCATTACGGACAAAAAGTTGGTGCAGATGTAATCGTCCTTCATCGCGAAGCTAAATCATTTAAGGGCCTTCGTTGTTTTGATTTTTCCAAAAAAGCCTGGGCGCAAAAATTTTTGCTTCCCAAATTTCTTCAAGACTACGAGCGAGTTCTCTATCTCGATGCAGACATTGTCGTGCACCCCCATGCCCCCGATCTTTTTGCGACTTATAGCGACCCTCAAAAAATTTATATGTTTAATGAAGGTCGCATTGAAGATCGCGCTCAAGAATGGGATTTGATTCATCAATTAAATGGTGCTCGCGAAGCGTTTTACTATAACGCTGGCGTGATTCTTTTTTCCAGGGAGAGTCGTTTTCTTTTAGAGGTGGAAGAAAAAGCGGTGGAATTTTTTTTACAGCGTTCGAAGTATTACGAGCAAACCTATTTTAATTTTTACATAGCTAAGCATAAGCTCGCCCATCAATCCATCGATGAAAAATTTAATCGCATGATTATTTCAGGCGCCAAAGAAAAAAGATTTGAAGCTTTTTTTATCCACCATGCAGGTGGGGCATATTCCAATCGATCGAAGTTTCGATTTCTCACTTTAATTGAAGATTATTGTTTGTTGTATCAACACAAATTAAGCTGGAAAGAAAAAGGGCAGATTTTTTTCTCTGCCCTTGGATTTTATTTGCGACGTCAATTGAAGAAAAAATTCGCTTCTTAAAAGTTGCCTCTTAAAAGTTATCTATGCGATCGGCAAGATTGGGAAAATCTACAAATGGATTCCGGTTATTTTGAAATTTATGTATGAGATCATTTTGAGACATTTCATTTTGATCGATAGGATCTTCTTTATCCCATAGCCTTAAAGTTTTTTCCTGTATTTCATCTATCGAAACTTGGTAGCGAATTGAGAAATAAAATAATGCACGAGCAACATTACCTTTATGAGCATGAGGAGGTTCGAAGTAGACCCCGCCTTTATTTTGAATAGAGCCAATTTTAGACTCATGACAGTTTTCCTTAAGTTTTCCCATATCTTCAACTACTTCGCCAAAGGGGAAATTTCCGCGTGTACCATTTGCTTTAGAGTCAGTTGGAAATAAATGATGTAAGTCTGATTTTTGAGTATTTTTTGGAAATGCTCCAGTGAATTTACTCTGTGGCCACGTGTGCTCCACATTCACAATTGAATCATTGGGCATTTGATTTGGGCCAACTCCTGAAGATTGATCAAATTTTGTTTCGCAATAAACATCTTGAACATAATAACCAGCTTGATCTTTTTCTAAGTAGATTTTTTGAAACATGATTTTTCTAGCTGAGCTGTACTCTAAAACATTGTGATCCCTTGAGATGACTTCAAAGAGCTCCGATTTCAAATCACCGTTGCGGAAATTTAATATATTATCTGGATAATAACTTTTAGCCGCATAAATGTTTAGTTGTAATAAAGCAATTAAGAGAAATGATAATCGTTTCAAAGAAGACTCCTTTAGATTGTTGGTCTTGATTCAATTTTGTTGAAAGATTATTGATTTTCATAGGGATTGTTAAAGAAAATAAACTTACACCTAATACTGACATTAGTTTGACTTTTGTGTCAGGAATTTGACGGTAAAACTGTAGGGTTTTGCATGGCTTCTTGGTTGATGGTTTTGGTCTGATATGAAGGAGTTGAGTTTTTGTGATTATGAGTAGGTGTCATTTTTTTTGACGGCTTTGAGTATTATATCCTCGTTGATTTTTGGATTTTACGTCTTTAAAACAGTAAATGAACTCAACCTTGATCACTCGAATGCAATTTCTCTAAGCGCAGTTTGATATTTTTTTCAATTCCATGCTCGCTCGGTCGGTAAAAATTTAAGTCGGCAAAGGGAGAGTAGTCTTGCTTAACAAAGCTTCCCTCAAATTGATGCGGGTACTGATATTTTTTGGCCCAGGTTGGGGGAAAGTTTTTTAAGTGATCGGGGACTTCGATGGTTGGTTTTGATTGGACGAAGGCCAAGGCTTCGTTAATTGCCAGATAGGCGCGATTACTTTTTTGGGTCGAAGCGAGATAGGTGACCACTTGACCTAAAATAATTCTCGCTTCGGGCATGCCAATTTTTTCCACGCTTAAGAGTGCAGAGCTGGCAAGAGTGAGGGCCTGTGGATCGGCATTGCCCACATCTTCCGAAGCAAAAATAAGTAGGCGTCGGGCGATAAAAACTGGGTCCTCCCCACCATCAAGCATCACTGCAAGCCACAAAATACTTGCCTGTGGATCGGAGCCACGCATACTTTTAATAAAAGCAGAAATCACATCGTAGTGGCGGTCGCCATTTTTATCGTAACTTCTCGCGCTCACTTCCATGAGATGTTCGAGATCTTCTTTTTTGGGATGGGGAATTTTGAGCATTTCGAGCAAAACCGCCATCATTTTGCGCGCGTCACCTTGAGCATTCTCTGTGATAAAATGAAGGATGTCGGCACGCTTAAAAAATTGTAGATGGTGGTCGTCGAAGCATGTGTCCTGCAATGTTTTCAGCAGTAATTTTTGCAGTTCAGATGGCGTATGCGCCTTTAGTCGCAAGGTGAGTAAGCGAGAGAGTAGCGCCTTATTAATGTGAGTTTTTGGGTTTTCCGTCGTTGCGCCCAAAAGCACAATCTTTCCCTCTTCTACTAAGGGCAAAAGTGCATCTTGTTGAGCCTTATTAAAGCGGTGGATTTCATCGATAAAAAGGAGAGGGCGTTTGCCCTTTTTACTCGCCTGTTGAATTCCTTCAGCGAGCGTCTTTTTAAGGTCGTTTACACCGCCTAAAACGGCATTAAAGGGAATAAGCTCGTATTGAAATTCAGAGGCGAGCAAGTAGGCAAGCGTGGTTTTCCCCGAGCCCGAAGGCCCATAAAGCACCATGCTGGAAAGTTGAGCGAGATTTTTCTGATCCCCGTGATTTTTCCTGGATAAATAGGGGTAGCGAGTTAAAATATCTTCTATGCCTAAAAAATCGGATAAGGTTTTGGGTCTCAGATGATGAGGGAGAAGCCCTGTTTCGAGATTTGTACTGGGAATAATTTCTTCTGAGAAGGGATCTTCAAGAGAATTTTCCAGCGATTCAAAGAGCATGGGGGGCGGTATTTTGGTCATTTGAGCTCCAAAAAACGACAAAGTGATTGACGTTAGGCAGCCGTCATCATACATTTTTTTAAATTTTTTAACTACAAGTTTGTCACGGGCACTCTTGTAGAACGCTAGAAAAGAGGAGGTGACTTAAAATGGCCCATAACCAAGATCCATACGGAGCAATTTCGGTAACTATCGACGAAAGATCTGGAGTTGAACGTTCTTTAAAGAAATTTAAAAGAATGTGTGAGGCATTTGGCGTTGTACGTGAATACAGAAAGCGTCAAGAGTACAAAAAACCTTCTGTTAAAAACAAAGAGAAAGTTCAAGCTGCAGATAAAAGAAGAAAGAAAACGGCAATGAAATTCACTAGAGTTTCAAAGTACTAATTTCTTTTTAAAATTTTGAGAGACGATTTTTAGAGAATCGAAAAGCCCCACAAATGTGGGGCTTTTTTTTTGGTTATTTTTTTGAATCGACTTTTGATGGATTTATAGTTGGATAGTAACCATTTTTCATTTTTGACCTTTTGGAATCGTTTAAAGAGCACCTTGTCATAATAGCCTCATCCATGGCTTTGCAGTCTTTTACTCTTGCTATAAATTCATTTGACGTAAGTTGGTTACTAACAAGGTCCATGTTGGTACAAAGCTCATTAAAATCCTTAATCGTCTTATCACATGAGCTTTGATCTTTGATTTTATTCTTTTCCTTTTTTAGCTGATTAATATGTTGAGCACAATCAAGCTTGTTATTTAAATTAAGTACATACATGGTATGTGTGTCTTTCATTGTAAAGCAGTAGCAATTTCCGCTTACTTCCTTTATGTCTGGATTCGTATGTTTGTATTCTGCCTTGTAACCCACTATTTTTCCACGACGACGACACTCATCCGCAAGTTCTTCACTTTTAGATTTTTTAGCATAGACAGGGTTAGATAAACCCAAAAATAAACTTGCGATCAAAAAAATAAAAACTGCGATTTTTTTTTGCATGAGATTCTCCAGCGCCTTAATGCGGCTTCCTTTATTTTAAAAGAATTGGATTTTAGGTTAAAGGGTGTCAAAAATTGCCATGCAAGATAAAAGCTTTTTCTAAATGCAAAAAAAAGGTGCAATATGAAATCGAATGCACCTTTAATTTTTATTTAAAAGTGGATTGAAACTCTCGGTCGTACAGAATTTCTACAGAAATATAGAAATTTTACAATCCACCCATTTGTTGAGAAATTTAATTTTAACGAGTGCTATATTAATACTTGTAAATATTTTAGCGAAGGATGCCAAATGAAATTTACCATGTTTTTAGTCCTGTTACTGACTTATTATTCGCACGTTTTTGCGACAGAAGTTTTAACGACAGCAGAAGAAAATACCTTGCTATTAATGAGCTACGAATCGGAAGCTTTGATGTCGCCAGTAAAAATCATTAATGACGATACTTTAACAAACTTTTCTAAAGTTTCAGAGGGCATCTATCGAGGTGCACGCCCACCTAAATATGAATCAATTATTAAACTTGCTTTTAACTACGATGTGAAAACTATTTTAAATTTACAAGGTGGAGACTGGGGGGGGCGAATCGGTAAACATTTTCCATGGCTCGAACCAGGAGAAGAATTAAAAATTCGTAAACGCGAAGAACGATGGGCGCAAAATATAGGACTTGACTATTTTAATATCCCAATGGATTCCATCAATCACGTATCGGAAAAGGCAGATCGGGATATCGATGCAATTTTGGAATTCTTGCACGATAAAAGCAACCATCCTGTCTATATTCACTGCGAGCATGGCGCTGATCGCACGGGTTTAATTATCGCTTTATATCGAGTGAAATACGAAAACGTCCCAGTGAAAAAAGCCTACGATGAATGGATTCGCCACGGACATAATTTACTACACCGATTATTCACGCACGAATTAGATGAGTATTTCTTCGAGAAAGTTAAAACGTTCTAGAAAAAAAAAGACCCAAAATTAATTGGGCCTTTCGAGTCATCTTCAATTTAGATAATGTTAGATAATATCGCTTATCGACAAGTACGCCATTGTAATTGATATTTAATTCCTGCTTTGAAGTCGGCAGAATCAACTGTAGCGAGAGCCTCATCATTGTAACGGTTTGAACGCACTAGCATCGAAGCATTGACTCTTAAAATTGTATCAGCTCCACATGGCGACCAAACTGACGCTTCAATTCCAATGCGATTTGAAAAGGTATAATCAGTATCAGTTCTTCCAAAAAAACTTTTATCAAAACGCGGTCCTAAGTATCCCGCTAAAAAATATTCGGCAGTCATTCTCGCTTGCGCTCCTTGAGGAAGGGAAACATAACCGCGGTAGTCGACGTTTACGACGGAGACACTCAATCCTTGTGGCACGTGCACTGGAATAGCGACACTACAATTTTTTCTTTCAATTTGTCGACTTGAACCTCCAGCGACTACTTGAAATTCATCAAAGATGAGTGTGAGTGATTTAGCATCCTCACTTAGTGCAGCAGATGCAGAACCAGCAGGACAACCCGTTCCGCCATAAGCTGGAGTCCCTAATTGGATGTCATTTAAATTGGCCATAAGTGAGCCCATAGATAATGAACAAAGAAAAGTTAAAGCGACTAATTTTGATTTCAACATAATAAACTCCTCTCTCTTTTTTTTGAGGCAAGATTGCCTTTCATGTTTTTATTTCAAAATATTTTTTGATCTATTTCAATTGCAATCGTGCATGCTTTATTTTTTGGTCGCCACCTGGTGACATCCCATCGTGCGTGTCGACCACCTGGCGATCAATATGAATGTGCATCTGACAAACAGTGATTATTCTCTAGCTATAAGGGAGGTTTTTTTATTAGATGGAGAAAGGAACAATCAAAGAGAGGAGGTTGTGATGAAAAAAGTTGGAGCATTTTTATTCTTAGTTCATTTTATGTTGCATGCAGAAAATTTAAAATTTGAAAACGTTCGCGTCGGAGGTGAGGGGTGTCGGCCTGATCTTACTCAAGTTATCACCACTGAAGATCAATCTGCCTTATCGCTGCTTTTTTCCAACTTTGAAGTGCGCGTCCCTAATACACAAGGTGGACTTAAAGCAAATCGAAATATTTCTAAGCTAACTTGTAATTTATTTTTTGAAGTGAGTGTACCGGCTGGTCAATCATTGCAAAATGTCGATGTGAGTTTCGATATGCGCGGCTTTGTTCAACTCGATATAGGTGTGCAAGCGCAGTTTCAAAGTTACCTTATGAGTGCTTCAGGATTGGGGGTCGAGACTCGCGTGGCGCGAGGTCCTCAACTTTTAACTGACAGATATTGGCTCAATTCATTTTCCGACCAGACTGAAGATTTTACGATCAGTGGATTAAAGTCCATCGATACAATGTCAAATTGTAGTCGAGGTGTAGAAAAAGTGATGGTCAATTTACAACATCATGTCATTGTTCAAATCCAGATACCTTATCAAAATACTTCTGCTGCGGGAGTGATGAACATCGATACTTCTGATGTGACTGGAGGGATGAAAATTAAAACTAGAACTCGCGCTTGTAGTTCAAGTGGATCAAATGGAAGAGTCGAGGATCGCGTAGAGCGCCGAGGTGACAGATCGACACCGAGAAGACTTCCCAGAAATTGTAAAATCATTGAAACTCCATGGGAGAGAAGAGTGCAATGCTTTTAAGCTATGTCCTTTGTGACACTACTTTTCTAATAGATTCTTGCAAGTTTTTCATTTTGATTTTAAAAAAATGTTTTTCGATTCATGCTGATAATATGAATACTGAATTACAAAACAATAATACAGTGAACGAAGAGTTAAAGGGGATGATCGAAAGCTACCTTGCGCGACACCCCTCTTTGACTTTAAATGCCCTTGCAAAAAGAAGTGGAGTTTCTGCCACAACACTAAGAAGACTTATGACCGAGCAGGTACAACAAAGTATCGCACCACATTCAGTACTTGCTTTGGTTTCCTATCTTTTAAAAGAAAAAAGCATCGCTAAAATCTTAAAGACAGTACAGGGAGCGATTGCTGAATTACTCAATAAAAGCTTTAATCAATTTATTTTCGATGAATCGAACGAAAAGTATCAACAATCTCAAGATTTAAATGAGCTTTTTAAAGATAAAACAAATTACCTGATTTACAAATTAGCAGCGAATCATTGCGGGACGAGTGTTGAGGAAATCAAAGATCACTTTGGTCGCCATGGATTAGTGATCCTCGAGGGCTTGTTAGCTAAAAAGATTTTATCAGCAGAGGGTGATGGCCGTATTCATGCCCATATAAAAAATTTTTCAGTGGATTTAATGACTGCTAAAAATTTAACCCACGAGTTGATCGATCAATACAAAGTTAATGATATCGATAAAGGATTTAATTTATTTTACTCCCTTTCAGAAGCACTGAACGAAGAAGGGATAAAGGCAGTTAAAAAAATTGAACTCGATGCGGTTAAAAAAGTTCACGAGCTTATGAATAAGCCAGAGTATATGGGAATGATTCCTTATTTTTCAATTTTTATGTCGGAAGTCATCGGGGCAACTCCCGTGCCTTTAAAGTCTGTCGAGGTGTATCAATGAAAAAAATGTTAAATGTTGTGTTTGTGTTATTAACTTTTACATTTTGCTTACAAGCACAAGTGACCGTTATGGGAGAATTAACTGGAGCCGGTGGGAAATATAAAATTCAAAAATTGGTGGGATTAATTCATCGAGCTGATGTACTTGAAAGAGAAGAAATCGATCAATTTCTTTGGCAAGGGCCAAAGAAGAAATCAGAGGACTATAAAGTTTCAGATATAGCTTCCGTCGTGGTTCATGGGGAGACAATTTCGGCTTTAGAAATTGAAGGCTTTATTGTCGAACCTTAAAGTATGCAGTATAGATTTTGTCTATGGCTTGTTAAAAACAATTGATTATTAAAAGATAGTGTTCCTTGTTAAAGTTAATTCAGGAAAAAAATTATTTTTTCTGTATTAACTTTTCAAGGAGATTTTATGCCGACATTAATTAACAGCCAGATCGTTGATTTTAAAGTTCAAGCTTACC
>Ga0255169_1000081_pt1 | contig 54528 bp, 34 predicted proteins | sample Atl_Miss_RepC_8d_FD_183179 | JGI IMG/M metagenome (GOLD analysis project Ga0255169, IMG submission 183179) | Freshwater microbial communities from Altamaha River, Georgia, United States - Atl_Miss_RepC_8d | ecosystem: Environmental > Aquatic > Freshwater > River | place: USA: Georgia | collected...
AAACCCGGAAGATCGCTGGATTCGAAGGAACTTGCCAATCTTTTTAGGTGTTTTCAGGCCAATGCTGTCATTAGGCAGATTGCCAGGCTGGCAGGCTGCTATAAGCAGGTGGCCCAGGGTTGTCACAACATCCTTGGAAATAATGGCATGGATCACTTTACAGGAGTAGTCCTGGGATGTGAACTTAGCCGGATTCTTCCAATGGAATTGCTAAGAATCGCCCTGCCTGAACTGGAATTGGACTTCCTAAGGCGCTTTGCAGAAGGCCAGCTTCAACTAAGGGACTTTGAAAGCAACGATCCAGCAGGTTTAGGGCCTGTAGTGGTTGTTGTTGATGAGTCCGGCAGCATGAACGGGGCCAAAATTGAGCATGCCAAAGCGATTGCTTTGACCTTTGCCTGGCTTTCGAGGTGTCAAAAGCGCTGGTGTGGGCTTGTCTCTTTCAGCGGAGGTACTGGCCACTCTCTTTTGGCTATCCCTCCGGATAGTTCCAAAACCAGGGAACTCCTGGATTGGAGTGTGGCATTTATCGGCGGAGGGTCTGATCAAGATCTGCCAGTCAGCGAAATGCCAGCCATCTTTGCTCAAATAGGTGCACCTTCAGGAAAGACCGACCTGATTTACATTTCCGACGCCCAACTCCGGATAAATACCAACCATGCAGAGGCTTTTCTGGAATGGAAAGCTTCTGTAAAAGCTAAGCTAACCAGCCTGGTCATCGGCTCTGAGCCTGGTGACTTGGCAACCATTTCGGACAAGGTTCATCTTTTTGAAATGCTCAGTCCGGCTTTGATCGGGTCTGAGCAATTCTTTTCTATTTAAACCATTCACTAAGGGGGTTTTCTATGATCGCGAATATGCGGGATATGCTCGCTCACGCTAAACAAACGGAATTGCTGGGCGAAGTGGTCTCTTGGAATTGCAACAAGGCCTGCGTAAGTCACAAGGATCTTGTAAAGCTATTGGAAAATCTGGAGCTACCTACCTGCCTAATGCCCGATTTGCCAGTCCAGTCTGCCTTCCGCAGAGCCTGCAAGTCACTTGGGCAGAAAAGGCTGGTCAAGGTACTGGAAGAGAATGCTGAAAACATTAGTTTTCAGTTTACCTTGGAAAAAAGGGATGCCGAGTTCTTCATCTACCAGACCGAGGCCAAGCTGACCGTGGCAAAGGATACTGGGAGGGTAACCTGTGGAATTGAAGAGCTCAAAGAGGCGGTTCAGAGGGAGCTGGATCTTGAGCTTTCCAGAAGGAAGGGGGCGGACATTGGAAGGATCCTGGTCCGGCTCATTGATCAGAATGGAGGACTCTTCCCAATAAGGCCCCAGGGTGGCTGTTACTTTGTTGCCCAAAGGCACCAGGATTTTGTGAACAAGCTGGAAAGCCTGGTGCTTCGCCTTGGATGCACGATCCTGCGATTTCCGGTGCCTTCTGGAACCCGTGAAGGAGACAGGTCCGTCAAAGATGCCATCGCAAATGGTCTTAGCAACTTGGTGAATGAGTATCTTTCGATGATTGAAGCCTTTGGGGCAGATACCAGGGAAAGTAGCTTCGAGAAAGCTGCCTCCCAGATCCAGCAGGCAAGGTTCAAGGTGGAAACTTATGCCGGTTACCTTGCCGGGGAACAAGCCCGTCTCCAATCCATGCTGGATGAGGCTTCCGCGAAGCTTAAGGAAAAGGTTGCAAGCTTGATGGCTGTCTAATTGTTTGTGGTTCCCAATTCAGGCCTGCCTCTTTCGGGGCAGGCCTTTCTCTATTAAGGGAGTCTGATCATGGGTGCTCGACAAAAGCTCAATGTGGCAAATTTCAATGGATGTTTGTTGCTGTCAGCCATTTTTGGAGCTGCTACGGAATCCTGGCTTGTGTTTTTCCTGGTGATGCTGGTTTTCGTAGGGTTTGCCTATCACCAAAGGTCCATTCGCATTTGAACCATAGAAAGGAGGCTTTATGAAAGCTAAAAAGATCGCTGATGAACTAGGTATTTCTGTCCAAAGGCTGAGGCATATGGGTTTCAGTCTGAAGAGGATCGTGGTGAAGAAAGTCTTCTCACGAACAAATGGGTGTTTGGTTCAAATTCTCAGAAAAGAAAGGCAGGTTTAACATGATGAGGTTGAATGTTGGTTTAAGCAGGAAAGTTTCTGATAACCATTATGGTTCCAAAGGCGGTAATGTGAACCTTGAAGTGGAAGTGGATTCGGCGATGCTAGGGGATCCATCAAAGCTCAAGCTGCACATGCAGAAGCTTTTCGAGTTAGCTCGCAATGCCCTTGATGAAGAAGTTGGCAAAATAGCAGTGAAGCCTGAAATGCTCCATACTCCTGCCAAAATACCGGCTATCCAGGACCATCAAGTTGAGAAACCATCCCAGAATGGCTCCATAAGGCGGGCTTCTGAAAAGCAATTAGCTTTGATCCAGGGCCTTCTGAGAAAAGGTAAGATTCCTTATCAACCACTGTTAGATGCGCGAAATGTTGGTTCTTTCAACGAACTAACTGTTAAGGAGGCGAGCCTGTTGATTGGCGAGTTAAAGGCAGAAATTAGTTAACCATCTAAAAACCACTTGCATGGCCATGGCTTTAGCCGATGCAGGTGTTTTTTTTAGCGGTCAGATAGTGCGTTCGTCGCCTCTAACCACAAGTGTCTGAATCACTTCACAAGTGCACGACCAAAGCAATTACCGCCTCGGTGTATGGAAAAAGGCCAAGCTGGATTACATCTCGTCGTGCGTTGCTCAAGGTATTTGACGACCGATTGGCATTCCGACACATCTTGCCAGATAATCGGATACATTAGATTTGACAAGTCCATGCCACGCAGCTAGGTTTATATCTATTTTAGCGCAATTCAGAGTTTGAATACCTGTTGGACTGCGGAGGAAAACCATGTTGCAGTTTCGCACCTTTCCCCTACTAGCGGTCACGCTGCTCGCGGTGAGCTGTTCGCCGGCCGCGCAGGCAGTCGAGGGAGACAAGCATCTGCCCGACGACACCGCAGCGATACTCTCGATCGACTGGAAAGCCTTCACGGAGGCCAAGCCCGCAAGCACCACAGTGGGAAAGGCCTTGACGAAGCTGTTCGATCACAGCGAAATAGCTAAGTTGTTCGCCAAGCGATTGAGCTTCAACGTTGCCACGGACCCGACCCGCATCATTGTCGCGCTTGTCGGCAAGGATTTGACCCCACTTATCCTCATGTATGGCAAGTGGGACACCGGGGCTTTCATCGAACATTTCCCGCGACTAATGAAGGCACAAACCAACATCGAGATTAGTGCCATAAAGTTCGAGGAATTGGCGATTCAACAAAACGATATCGGCTCCAGAAGACAGGCCAAGACACAATACCTGTGCGTGGTTGGTCCTGATCTATGTGCGATGTCTTCGGACGAGGACTGCCTCAGGTCACTGATCCATAAGTACAATGCCAAAGAGTCGAAGGGGCCGAACAACGAAGTGATCCGGGGGTTGATTGCGAAGGTTGATCAGAAGCAGGTGGTTTGGTTCGTTGCATCCCCGGAGTCGGTGAAAGATATACCTGCCTTAAAAGGCGTTCAGGTCCCCCCGAATTTGACGGGCGTTCACGGTCAAATCGCCTTCAAAAAGGGTATCTCTATTAGCTTCACGTTGGAAGGCATCGCCAAAATGGATGCTAACGATCTCATCGACAAAATGGATGTCGGGTTTGCTAATTACAAGCCGGTGCTCAAAGTCCTCTTCGCAACATATGTTAGATTTGCTCCTATGCTTTTGGGCGTTTCAATTGAAAAACTCTTCGACTTCCTCGGTTTGGAGGAGAATGAGGACGCATTAATTGACTTTTTCAGCTTCAACAAATTGAAACTCGACACGAGCACAGGCACAAACACGATGAAGGCCGAACTGTACTTGCCGTGGATTGGTAAATAGTTGCAACAGATGTGAGGCCTACTCGAACTAGGGGATGCGGCAGACGGAAGGGTATGACGCATTTTTAGGGTCCTAGCTCACCCGGCCCCGCTGCTGCTGAGCTTTGTCGTGAGGAGAGGGAGGCGGCGTGTGCTAAGTGATCCGACAGACCCTTGGTTGGTGTACGTGCTTCTTGTCGCCATCGGGGTGACTGGTGGCCTGGGGGACATCTGGATTTTCAAATGGGCAAAGTCCAACAATACCTTGTGGCTGGTCCTTGCGTGCCTCATATGGCTCGCCAGCCTGATCCTGTTCGGCCTGCTCCTGAAGTGGGATAGTAGAACGTTTAGCGCTGCTTTTGTGTTGTCTACCGTGTTCCACGTCGTGCTGGTGGTCGTGTGTGACATGGTCTATTTCGGCGGTCGGCTTACCCAGATGGAGTGGGTCGGCGTGGGGTTTGCAGCGGTCGCCGTGATCCTACTCGAGCTTGGCCGCGAGAAGCACGACGAACCACCGCCGCCGGCCGCTGCCGAGTTTGCATCCGAGGATAGACAACAATGAGGTTACATTCGCTGCTCTCCCCGAAGTGTAGGGTAGCCCGGTCCGCCATCGACGGGCGAGGGCTCTTTGCCGCCGAGGCGTTCGTCGCCGGCGAGGTGGTGGCCGTCTGGGGTGGTAAGGTGTACACGGCCGAGGAGGTCGGTCGGCTGGCAGTGGGCTTCCCCCACTTCGATACGCACACCGTCTCAGTGTGCCCCGGTTACTACCTGGGGTCGGAGAACCTTTTCGAGTTCGACGATGCAGAGTTGTTCAACCACAAGTGCGAGGCCAACGTCGGGGTCCGAGGACAGATTGTGATGGTGGCCCGCCGGGCGATTCTGGCCGGCGAAGAGCTGACGTTTGACTACGACACCACCGAAATCTCGGCCAAACCTTTCGAGTGCCGGTGTGGGGCTCCCAAGTGTCGCGGAACCATCAATGGGAGTGCATGGCGAGATCCTGAGTTTGTGGAGCGGAACCGGGAGTTTTTGTCGTGGTACATCCAGGAGCTACTCCGGGAAGAGCAGGGGCGTCCTGCGAGAAAGTTAATTCCTTGAAGCTGTCGTTATTTAGCTTCCTAATTTTTGCTGCAGTCGCGTTAGATGTAGCTCTCCTACACCCACATTTCGATGGTTAAGCGCGGTAATACGGCGATTATCGAACACCCGAAGTGGGGCAAAAGGAAGGACGAGCGAAATTCCAGATTTGTCAAGTGGGAGAGCCAACTTCAAAAAGCAAGTCGTAGAAATAAACCAGAATCAGCGGCCACCCCTCGATGACTAGGAGATAGTGCGCCAGATATGTGGACTCCGCAAGTATTCCTTTCGGTATGCATCAAGACGACGAATGGCAGGTGATGCTTTGCGCGTTTGGTAACCCAACAAGTATCATCCAACAACTACGAGTTCTCTTTCGTGGTTCGTAACTTCTATATTGCCTCGCAGTAATGATGATGAAGCAAGCGAGATCCGGACGCCCAAACCACGGTCGGCCCCTTTTTTTGGGTGCTGCTTGCTGTGAAATAGGTTGACCCGCTTGACCCAGGCAACATAGGACTGCTCCCTGCGATAAACCAGATGTTTGACTCGGTAGGTATGAGCGACTTGGTCAAGGAACTTGTATTATTTGCCAACTCGCAGCGTTTGCAGTGAGGCCAGCGCTGGTCTAAGCTCGCCGAGTGAAGATTGTGAAGGCTGCGGCATAGCATGGTGGAAATTGCGGTAAAGCATGAGATTTCAACCGGTGTTCAAACGCATCTTGTCAAATCTGACCAATTAAATTTGACATGCCCATGCCACTCCATTATTTAGTTAATTTGTTCACTGTATTTCGGTGGTAGAAGACTTGTACTATCCTAAAACCAATCCACAAGGAAAACATCATGAGCACACCATCGCCATTAAACCCAGCCGATAGCGACTCTCCAGAATGGCACTACGAGCGTCTTATCTTAAGCCAGTCCATGCGAGGCGAGGAGTGCCTTGCATTTCAACATGGCGAGCAAAGACCGCCGTTTATAATCCGCATTATGCCTTTCGTGCCAGACTTGCTCACTCGTTCCCGCAAGTTTCTTTTGGGTATTACTGATCGGAGGGTTTTGATTCTTGAACTCACAAACCCCTTTAACAAACTGAAGCTCCCCGATTTTAAGGCTTTAATTGCTTCATTGCCATTTTCCCAGATTGAGAGTGTGGAACCACGTCGCGGAACATTTACTTCAGATTTAACCATTGTGGCCAAAAGTGGCCACCGATATATCTTCACGAATATGCTACTGAGTGCTCCTGATACTTTCGCCAGCAATTTACAGGCTGTAATAGCCAGAGCGGGGGCTAACCCCGCCGCAGAATTTTCCGAAATTCCAGTGGTTTTGGTCCCCCCAGTCAAACTGGCGAATAAGGTAGGTGGTTGCTTGAGTGCCTTATTTGGCTTGTTTATGCTTCTCGGTTCGCTTGGTGGATTTATTGAAAAAGATTATAATGTTGCACTTGTGATGCTGCTCGTCTCATCCCCTTTCCTGTGGTTTGGGTTCATCCGTAACCTCATTAAGAAAGCATGATAACCCTAATGATGGCAGAAAAAGATCACCTCAGCCAAACAGTTGGACGATGGTAATTTTTTCTGAGATTCAAAGCTTTCACACGGCCAACCGAGCCACTTATTTTACACGTTCGCCAAAGGAGACGGTTATGAAAATCAATTTGTCACCCTTGCTAATTGGCGGGGTTATCGCGGCTGGAGCATTGCTGGCATGTGCGTTTTGGTGGCCTAGGGCAGCACTGCTTGTGCCCGCAGCCAACGCTCAAAATAAATCCAAAACGCCGAACACTCAAGCGTTCATGTTTATCGAATTTGGCCCCGAACGGTTTAGAGAACACACACAAACTATTAATATATTAGCTGAAAAAGTGGCACAAAAAAGCCGGTATTCTATATGGGGAAGGCGTTTTAGCTATTCAAACAACATAGCTGAATATACAGTTCGCATTCAAGGAAATATGGGGGGTTTGAAGAGCTTTGCGTTTGTGCTAGATGTTGATTCCGTGACCGAATTCGTCAAATATGCCAAGCGAATCAAGGAGCGTGCAAAAGACCTGAAAGTCCAAAAGCCAAGTGAGGGTTTCGTTATCAAATATGAGTCAAATGACCTTGAGGGAAATACATTTTCACTTGATTACGATATTACCAAAGATATGTGGGACCATAAAGATTTTGAATTTCCTGGACTGGTTGAAGAGTTCGAAAAGGTACTCAAAGATATTGAAGGCATCAAGTCAAACAAAGCTCCTGTGCCTTGGTAGAATTTGGACGTTGAACAAGCCATCCTGGAAATCTTTGAATTCATCGAGTGCTTTTACAACCTAAAATGTATTCATTCCGCACTAGGTTGCCTGTCACCTGTTGAACATGAATTTCTTTGGACTTCCAACAAAAACACAATTATCAACAACGGCAAAACAGCAAACTTTACCTACCCAATACCCTCTTAACTTCTAGTAGACAAAACTAGGGGCAGTTTAACCTTCTTCTCAGCACTGAACACTTTTTCTTCATCCCCTTGGCCCCCTTTTCTTCCAAAATCCTTAACTTCCACCTGGCGCTAATTTCTAGGACCATGGCTGTTCTCCAAGTTTTTGGCAACCTTTTAACAGTAATTTGTAATGGTTTGAAGATATTTGGTTCGTGATAAATCTTACTAAGAGCAAGAGTTTTCATTGCCAGGGAATACTTTCCAAGGCAATGAAAACTACTTAAGTTGACGCAAATTAAACTAACAAGCCCTCTAATATTTATTCAAGTACAATTCGCGAGTAAGTTTGCCTAGCAATAATTATCGATGCCATAGCAAAACCCATCCAAGAATTGTGTACGCCGCTTGCTGGGAACCAGCTTCATTAGCTTTGGATAAACTTGATTTAGCCAATGCAAAACTTCGTCGTCCCTTTTGGATAGCACATTTTTTTTAAGAATGTCAATCTCCTGGTCCCATTCTTCGATGTTCAATGTGTAAGGTGCTAATTGATGAATGGATTTTGCAAACAAACAGCCAACGTTATAATAGCTACCAATCCCACCTTTTGATGCTTCAATGCATGCCGCTTTGAAAAAGGATGGCGGATTGCCATACACATCACGAACCAAACTTGAATTCTTCATAACAACAAATCCTTTCTTCAAATAAATTGCCCTTCAGGGCAGGTTATTGTTAAAAATCTCCCCAATACTAAACAGGATTTGCCTGTATTTAAGCCTTCGACTCTTTAGTTTTTAAAGGCTAATGGCAAAGCCACTTTCTTGGTTAGAAGAGATGCAAACAGCCAAACGTTCTTGGAAGTTTGATTCTTTTATGCCAAGAATATTATCCACCTACAGAACAATTGTTGGTGGGTTGTTTAGTAAACAAATACCTAACGTATGCCGCGCCCATAAAAGTACTTTGAAATTGGAACTCAAGGTACTTGTTAGAATGTAATTCGTTTATGTATGTAGTTATTTCGTAGGAGCCCTATCACAGGGTTAGTCCGACAACGAATACTAACTAAATCATGCAAACAAACCATTCTTCTATAAATCCAAATCCTTAATATTACTTTTGATAAGGATTTAGAAACCAACACATAATGTAGAAACTATTTAAGCCGTTTCTAAGGCAAGAGCCCGAGATGCTTAGACAGGATTCTTTTCATCTCAGCAATCCCCTAAAGTCATCGTAGGTTGCAACAAAATCTCAAATGACTCAACCGAGTCCACCATCCTTCCTACCCTAAGAAAAGGGTTCATGCCTATTAATATTCAAATTCTGCCCTTACCAATTCTAATTATAGCATTAGATTTCCCTTGGGAAGCAATTTTAATAGGTTTTCTCATAAATAAGGAAAAACGTTTAGTAGGGCCTTGGCTGTACCCGCAGTAAAGAGCTGGTTCTATTGAATAGAACTTCCATGATACTAGCACCTGATAATGAAATATTTATCGATTAGACTCTCTTCGAAGCTTATCACGCATGGCCACAACAGCAACAAGGGAACGCCCGGTCTTCCTGGCAACATAGGCAGTCCCGTGTTTCTGAAAAAGTAGTATTTCCGCACTAGACCAGCGCTTAGCAACCTTCAAAGGTATCTTAAACGCTTTGTCAGGATATTTTTTAGAAACAACAGCCCTGGCATTATCAACGGCCTTAAGTGTTCGTCCCGTCAGAATTGCAACCTCATGCCTAGGGTAATTCAAAAGAATCTCCATTTCAGCTTCCGTCCATGGCACACCTGCCGCTGGAGGAATTACCCCCCGGCGTTTTTGGGCAATGGAAAGTTTCCTGCGGGTTTCCAGAGTGTGCTTTTTTCCGAGGTTGTGCAGACGAAGCTTCTCTATGAGTTCTCTTGGCCGTTTCTTTCCAAGCTTTGAAAGCCGTATTTTCTCGCAACGTTCAGGATCCTTTAACTTGGCATGGGCTTTTGCAATGATTTCCCGACCCCATGGTGTTTTAAAGTTTTGGCTAAGGAGGCGAACAGTGCCTTCATTACAACGCGGTACTCCAAGTGCCGCCCTCCAAAGAGTGACAGTCTGGCTGGTAACTCCAAACCAGTAGCAGACAGATCGCAAAGACTCCTTGCGAATAGCACGTTCTAGGTCGCCGTAAACAACAAAGGTCTTTGCACCTTTGCCAGGTCTTTGTCCAAGAGGCCACTGGATCCTGCCTGCGGAAAGCCCAACGACAATTACATCACAGTCCCGAAAAAGGCAGGTGATCACGTCTCCTATCCTGACCTTGGGAGTCTTGTATGTGCCGAAGTTAAACTTGTTGCCGTAGTGCATGGGAATTCAAGCGGGACAGCCGTTTGACCTGATTAAATTTAGGTTTAGATAATATATTAATCCGGCAAAGGAATACTTGACCGCATCCACAGTCAGGCTTATCAGGCCTAATTTGGATATTTTCCAGAAGGATTAAAAATAATTGGATATCGATTTATTTGATAGGTTTAAAAGTAACATTTTGTTCAATTTCAAAGTTATCTTTGCTTCGTGTACCAATCACCCCACTTCCTATTATTCGGGGGGGATTTAAATCTAGTAAAAATCCTGCGTATTTGGTTGCAAGACCAAGCCACTGCTTTAGTTCAACACACAACGCATACCTGGATCCAGGGCCTTTGAAACCGCTAACATCCACTGCATTTTTGAAGAAACTGGGTTCTATGCTTTTCAAAATTCCCAGGATCAGCCCTTTGGATGAATAATCAAGACAGTTTTCACTAGGGAAAAGGTTATTGATACCATTTAGCAATTGGCGTAGTGTCCTCAATTCGCCATGACTGTTTAGGAATTCCTTGGAGGTATTGAGGTGCGTTAGTTCGCATCGACCCGCCTCCGTTTTTAAAACTGGTTTGCAATACCAGGAACATTTGACACACTCTGCCCGCATACCTATCAAGTCACTGGACGCGGAGCGAATTGCCCTTTGTGGGCAAACATATTTTCCTGAAACTGAACTTTTTAACATTTTTACCCGTGCGCCAAGCAAGCCTGTTTCAGCGCAAGTTACCAACTCGGAGGGCACCACTTTAAGTTTTGAGAAAGGACATATTCTCAATTCTTTCAGAAACACAAGTTTTTTGGTAACTTCGCACACGCCTGTTAGTCTTCGCAAAGCCAGTTCACCGGATAGTTGACTCTTAACCAGCAGCCTCTTGTCAACAATATTGCCAGTAACTGAACACCGTAAAACCTCATCTGGCAGCATAAAGTTCTTGGATTCCTGGCATTGCACCATCTCCTCACGGGTGGCAAGCTTGCCTGATGCGGACGATTTGATTAAAAGCGCCTTGTCTACCCAGTTCCGGGACCAGTCAGATATTCCAATCTCATCTAACAGCAACTTTTTTCCTGAAATACTACAGCGTTTAAATTCAGATTCAATTCCCTTGCGAAATGGGGCTTTTTCTGAGTTTGTTAAAAGAGATAGGTCTACCAAAAGACCACTATAGTCTGAATTCCCGGCGAACTGTTTCCCTATAAGCTTTCCAGTAACCTGACACTCAACGGCCTGATCCGGAAAAATTGGCTTGTTGGAATGCCCACATTGCACCATGTAAGACCCAAGTCCCTGCCTTCCAGTTAGTGAACAGGGGGTCAACTTGGTTTTCAAAACCTTTTTGTTGATAATTCCACAAATGCCCATGAATTTTTCTAGGGCAAGCTGTTCGGAATCTTCGCATCTTGCCAAAAGGCGGAGATCAACAGTTTTTCCGCTGACGAAGCATACCCCCACCTCATCTGGTGTAAGCTTTAGACCGGTGTTTTCACATATCCGGATCTCATCTGCCAATGCAAACTTTTGCGAGATCTCTGACTTTTCAAAGCAATCAAGGTCCGCTGTCCGGTTGGAGTAATCGGATCTTTTGGTTTCGTCCACCAACAGAACCCTACCGGTGATTGAACAGGAGACCATTTCCTCTTGAATCCCAAACCGTTCTGGGTTTTTGTCAGATGGGATAAGAAGGGATTTTAGAACTGACTTTTTGCTGTGGTAACTAGTTCCCAAAAAGTTTTGAAGGACTTTTTTGCCGGTGACCTCACAAACACCAAGCAGATCCCTGCCTACTTTTTGCGATGTTTCCTCGCATGTTCCAAGCTGGTCATTTAGAACATTCCTGCCCGTAATTTGGCAAACGCCGGTCTCAGAAGGCATTGCAAGCATGCCCGTTATTGCGCACATGATGGAAGTCCTTTTCTGAATCAACTTTCCTGAAACGGCGCTGGGCACGAGTAAGTTTTTCCAGAAGGTGTTTCCGGAGTATTCGCATACACCGGCCACATCAGAATGAATGTACTCACACCGTTCATGACAGAAAACCAGTTCAGACTTCAGGGCTTTCTTTTGCGTTATGGGGCAGGTGAGGAGTAATTCCTGGTCAACAATTTTTCCTGACACATCCGACGGATAAACCTCATCTTTTAACAAGACAGCCCCCGTCTCCTGGCAGGTAGCCAATTCAAAGTCCAGACCCTTGCGGTGAGGGGGCTTGGCGGATTCCTCGAAGAGGTCTTTGCGGGCTATCAATCCCGAGTAATCCGACCTGTCTGCCTTCCTTTTCAAAATGAAATCCTTGGTCACTGCGCATTGCACAAGCTCACTGCGGATGCAGATTTTTCCACTTACTGCACAGGTTCCCATCTCATCCGGAAGCGCTCTTTTACCGGTTATTGAACACGTTAATAACTCGCCTGCCAGGCACAATAATCCCGAAACTTCCGAAGTGCTTGCGTATTCAGGCAAAGCGCTATAACCACTTACTGCAGATGTGAATAGTAAGTCTGGACGAACATTTTTTCTGGAAACCGTGCAAGCTTTCAACGATTCCGGCAGGCAGAGGTCCCCGGAAACCTCGCAGGGAGTCAGAAATTCTGGGAGTACCCTTTTTCCGGTTACCCTGCATTCTTGCAAGAGATCTCCATCCACCTTGAACCAGCTTTTGGTGCATGTTTCGATTTCATCGATCAGAAGGGACTTACCGGTTTTCTGACAGGTGAAATGTTCACTAGCAAGACCGTACCTTTCAGGATTCTTTGCCGAGGGCAGCAAAAGGCTTTTGTCCACCAACTTCCTGGATATGGACGACCTTGCAGATTCCCTTGAAAGGATCCGATTATTGGTTTCTTCACAGGTAACAAAGTACTTCTTAAAGGCAGTGACACCACTTCTGGCAGATGTTTCCACCTCGTCCATAAGGGCTTTATGGTTACTTTCCTGGCAGGTTGTGACTTTTTCAGGGATGGCCTTTCTGCCAGACTCAGCCGAGGATTCCAGCAGGTGGCTTGCAGCTTCAAGCCCGGTGATGGAGCACTTTTCCAAACAGGTTTCAGGTAGTTGCTGTCCGGTCACCGCACATTCTTTTTCAAAAGGTTTGGAAAGTATGGTGCTTGCGAAAGGTATCACGGTCAGGATTGAGCTGTATGGTCCCTGTCCATCTTTCCTGAATTGAACACTTAAAACAACTTCATGATACAGGAAACCCTTCATGCTGGAGATTTCAGCCAGGATGTTGGACTGAAAATTGTCACGAATTTTCTTTTCCAGTTGGGGATCACCCGCAGTTGATGGAAGCTCTTCGATTAGCCGTTTGTCATAAAAATCACAGAAGTGATTGATTTCCCTATCTGCAACCACTCGGCTTTCTACGAAAGATGCTGCGGTTTTGAAAATACTGGTTGGGTTTTTCCGGTCCACCATGACCAATTCCCTAAAATCCGACCTGGATAGTTTCGGATGACCATTCGGTACATGATCCTCCCGGATGACTTTCTCAAAGGCATCCACACCGTTGGAGGCCTTTGCCATGGCTTCTATGGCCCCCTGGAAATGATCCGCCTGGGAAATCACCTTGTGGCTTTCGTACGAAACCCCAGGGAATCTTGAACAGTACTCCTTTGCCAACGAGACAAGATCTGTTTCCGTTAGGCTCCGCGAATCAACCACATAATGGCCGCAACGGTCAACCCAATGCTGGACAAGTCTTTCAAAATCAGTTTTGCCAGGCTGATAGAGCGATACATTGCCCATGAACACAGATTTGTCCTGCATTTCTTGGAACAAAGTTTCATCAAACACCATCATTTCCGTCTGCTTGCCCTTTTTGGTTAACGAAAAAACACCAGGGCTGTTTTCCCGGACATCCATACCCTGAGCCTTTTTCGCTCGAATGCTGAACTCCTCAAAAGGCATGAATGGTTTGTTTTTGGAAAGCTTGGGAACTTGGGGGCCGTTGTCTTGATATGGTTCCGAGGTTCCCAGGGTATCCTCAAGGAATTCCTTTGCTAATTCGATGGCCTCCTTTGCCCTTTGGAAACTTGCCAGCTTGTCCCTTACATCTTTTCCAACATCCTGGCCCTTGAGGGATTTGATCACCATCTCCTGGATCTGTTTTTCAAAGGATTCTTCCTCAACCGAATTGGTTGCCTCCAGGATGGATTCAATGTCCCCGACAGCATGAGAGATGGTTTGAAGCTTTTCGATCAGCCTTACGACGATTTTTTCCTCAACGGTATTGACACAATACATATTCAGGATGATTACCTTGGCATGTGTTGATGCCAGTCGTTGGATTCTTCCGATCCGCTGTTCCACCACCATGGGGTTCCAGGGCAGGTCATAGTTCAAAAGAACGTTGCCCGCCTGCAGGTTGACACCTTCCGCACCGGCATCCGTGGAAACAATGACATGGATCTTGGGAGGCTCTGATCGAAAATTATCGATGGTTTTCTGGTTTTGATTTGCATGGCCCCCCCGAATGAAGCCACAGGCGATACCCTCGCGATTTAAGGATTTACCAATGGCTTTTAGTGTTTCAATTCTTTTGGTAAAGATGATAAGTCGCCAATCCTTCTTTTTGCTGCTTAATTCCCTGCAGATCTTGATAACGCCCTTTTGTTTGGCAGATTCAAAACCATCGGGAAGTGTTTCAACAACTTTCTGGAGAAGTTCCGTGGCCAGGTATTCCTTTTTTGCCATTTCCTGTAATTGGTCAATGAATGCCGCAGGGCTGCTCATGAGCGATTCAGCAAGGCTTGATTGCGAAAGTCCATGAAAATGGTTGATGTATTCAGCCATTAAGGCTGTCAGGCGTTTTTCCTCGGCGCTCAAAGTTACTGGGAAAGTTGTTACCTCGCGATCCGGGAATTGTAATTTTGCATCACCTCTGCGTGTCCTGACTATGTAGTCCCTTACCAGTGGACGGAATTGTTTTTCCATCTCGGGAATAAATTTTCGGTCATTGGATCCTGGAAGAATAAAGTTCCTTCGAAATTCAACTTTATTGCCCAAGGGATTCTTATGCCCCTTGGCTGTAGTAAGAAGGTCCACCAGTGAATAAATGTCCCAAAGGCGGTTTTGAATGGGAGTTGCTGTCAGCATGAGGACAAACCGAAACAGACGGGTTTTTAATGCTAAATGGACGGATTCAGCCATTTTTGGAGTCTTGGGTGTGCCATAAAGGTTACGAAGCTTGTGGGCCTCATCCAGAATCAGCATGTCGAAGGAATTCTTTTTTAGACCCAAAAGTGCGTTGGCACCAGTATTGTATGTCGTGACTATCACCGGTTGTTTACCCGCAAGGGCTTGTTCGTACTCCTTCATGCCACTTGCAAATACACTTTTAATCTTGAACTTATAATCAAGCTCCTCAACCCATTGGGCACCTAGGATTTTGGGACACAGAATCAGTGCCTTGTTTACCCTCCTGCGAAACATGAGTTCGCTTAAAATCAGGCCGGCACTAATGGTTTTTCCAAGTCCCACATCATCCGCAAGAAGAGTTACTGGAAGTCTTTTGCAGAATGTAATCAGGTTTTGAACCTGATGATCGAAAGGTTCTAAGGTGTCACGCCAGTTTACCCTGGAAGCAATGTCTTCAGGTCCCTGTATCACAATGGGGTCTGAAATGGACCATTCCAAGGCAGCAGAATGAAGGAGGTAGTCCTCCTCGCTCCTGCAAGGGCCTAGTTGATTTTCAGAAATATTGGGCTTGATCATGGGCATAATCAACAAATAAAAACGATTAATCTTAGAATTTATTTTATTAACTTTGGATTATTTCTTGGAACAATACCATTCCATAATGAACCCTGTCAGCAATCACGTTTGGGCTGCTCACCACTCATGAGAGCCTGAAAAGCAAGCAGGCTGGCTGATACAATTTGATTACCAAATAGTTTTAAAAACATAAGTAAATAAATTTATCAAGGTCGCCATAGGTATCAAAGAGCTTTGCAATCTTGTCAAGCCTTTGTAGAAGCGGTTACCTGACCCCGATCGCAGAAAGGCCGATAACCCATACGCTACTACCTTGGCAACATACGAAAGCATGGTATGCCTTTTGTTGAGTCGCTAAAGCAGACCGGCGTTCGTGTTTTTTAAATGATAGGAGCGTATGGCAAGCTAATTAGATGACTGAAAACCTTAGCAAAAGTAGCGCTAACTAAGTTCAAAGAACCCAATCTTGGCTTATGCCGATAGCTTGGGTTCTTTTTTAAATTACTAGTTAGCTAATTCAATCGATAATAGTCCCTAATCATTCCTGCAGCTCCCCATCTTATAATTTGATTTTCAAAATTTAGCCCTGTGTTAGGATCAACCCTTTTTCTCATAGGACGGCCATCGAATATTGCAAGTTTATCAGTTATTGGTCCAAGACCATATTCCCAAACAATTGGTCCTAATAATCCACCGGTATTTTGAATTATTGCCGGGGTCCATTTAGTATAGTCGTTGTATACTCTTCCAAAGTACCAATGTTGCGCAGCTACCATTGCAGGGTCGGTATCCCCTTTACTAGCTATCTCTTCATCTAACCAACCAGATATTGTAAAGTTTGACTCCCCAGGTTTTTGTTCTTTTGCCCATTTTATTTTTTCTTCGACCCTTCGGTTGAATTTAGTTATTTCATCTTTTGTGGGAAGGTTGTGGGATGTAAATTTTACAGGAACGTTTTGCTCTTTAAGTTCTTTTAATTTTTTGTCACCTTTGAGCCCATAACTTATTGAGAAACTACATGTTCCTATCATTTCCGCCCCATTAATCTTCAAATCTCTGAATTTGAATTCAGCAGATGAATAATTTTCTCCTAAAGAATTATCAGGATTTTCCAGAAACATATGACTTCCAGTGCTAATTGAAGCAGAAGCATTGCGCTTGAAACCGAAAAAAGCCGAAGGATTGGACCAATCGCTTTCATACTCCTTGGCATAAATATGCAATTTTTCTTTTGATGGCTTTATTTCGATTTTCTTGTTGCTAGTAAAAAATAATGTAGTTCCAGTAAATTTTGTTCCTTCACGCCATAGCCACGCTCTTTGCATGTTGTCATTTGAGTTGTCAGATTTTTCAAGACCTGAAGGAGCATTAATTACCTCTTGTGCAGTCCCGGTTAGAGATCCCACCAAACCAAAAACAGCTATTATTACAAGTATTCTTTTCATGCCTTACTCCAAGGAATGACAATATGCGTTTAAAGACAATAGACCCATGTTCTGAAACAACTTTTAAATAACTAAGATAATTTTATTAAACCTAATCTACTCCCACTCCACAATGTTAAAGCTCAAGCTCCTGGCATTCTCACTAACGCTCCGCTTTAAGTCTTGCTTCACACCGTCCGGGAACTCTGCTTCTATCTCCAGAGTGACACCCGCATTGGCATGCGGGTCAGAAACAAGCAATGCTATAATTTCTTCTGCAAGAGTGTTCAGCTTTGATTTTGCCAATGGAGCGTTCACATCCACTGAACCACGGAAGCTTTTGAAAGATGTTCCTGTTAGTGAAGGGTCCGAGCCTTTTATAAGTGGATCTTTTACCCCACCACCATCGTCGACCAGATCCACCGGAGGCGTTATTATTGGAGGAATGGGGCCTGGCTTCAAACTCTCCATGTAAGCCTTGGCTGATTTTGGCTCTATAAGGATTATCGAATCATCAAAAGAAACCGGGCCTCTCCCCATTTGAAATCCGTCATATTCGCCGTCGGTAATTCCATAGGCAGTGCCAAAGAAGTCACAGGTATTGGTACCAGCCTTGATGGCTTCCGAAAGAACCTCCCTGGACTTTAACCTTGGCAAATAAAGGTATTTAAGGGAGTCTTTCCAGAACGCCTTGGCCTCAGTTGCCGGTCGGTTTTCCTTCCAATAAAGCTTGCTTAATTGGTTGCGAAGGTGAATGGGAGCCCACTTATCGATGACCAATTCATTGCACTGCAGGCATCTTTCCAATTCCGTTGCTGTGGTTCCGCTGGCGGTATTCAGGGGATAGACCTCCATGGATGGAACAGTGAATTTTGCATCGTGTATCACTGGGGTGATAAGCCACTTAAAACATTCCCTTACTACGCGAGGTAAAACTTCGTTAGAGGAAAGGGCTTCCTTTTGGGCCTGCTTCTTTTGAATTTGATCCAAATTCAGCTTGCCGCTGTCTATGTCGTCCACAATACTTGACCAAGCCTCCTCGTCGATTTCCGCTTTCAATGAAGATTTTAAAGAATTGTATGAGTCATTGGTACCCGGAAAATATGCATGGCGAACGAAAAAACTTTCGCCATCGTAGTCCGTGTCTATAAACCAGCAGACAATGTCATCCGCATCACCACTTCGAACATTTTCCGGATGTAGGGTCAAAAACATCAACTCCTTTGATTTTACCCCTGAACAATCCATCTTTTTGCTATTCAATCTCAATATCAGGTTCGCCAAAGATGAAAAACAATTTACCTTTTGCCGGCATTTAGATCCACCAGCCTTCAGGTAATTAATTGTCAAGCAGTATAAAGGCCTTCAATTTGAAAATGTCTTGGCGTGAGCTACAGCCTTACCATTAAAACACCTGCGGCAATTTTCACACACCCCACTTATGTCGTTAAGCAGATTTAAAGGGCATATGGTTTCGCTATCCCTCCCAGGTTTTTTCATGGTGGGTAAATAATTATTAAAGAATAACACGGAAATGAAACCTAGTTTCTCAAGGTCAGGCTTCTCATTTTTATCGCACTGGTATGAGAAAAAATAATTTGAACTTCTTGGGTTCAGCTCCAGAAACTGCCTGCGCCTATCCAATGAATTGCGATCCAGGCTAAAATGAATGTAGACATTAGGCAGGTCAGCAATTTTACACGCCCATTCAGGAAGCCGCGTAACAACCCAAATTTTAATATCGGGTCTTTTTCTTCCCAGATAATTGATGGCTTCAACATTTTCAGCAAACAAATCCCCACCACCATTCCAACGCAGAAAATTCAAAGCCAGGGAATCATATTCCAAAGCAACCCTTTCTGCAAATTCATAAGGGTTTGCACGAACTGTATTCATCGTTTTCAACTGGTGCTTTAGGGAATTGGACCAAGAAGGCGCCCCAGTAGCAAAATAGCAGTTCTTCACACAAACCGCAGTGGGTCGACAGGTGTTGGCAATGGGAAAGTTCACGCTATACCCTGTCACCTTGTTGAAAGACAAAACATTTTCATACGAGCCAAGGACCTCCGGTTCCATCATCATTTCCAGCTTTTTTGTCTTGGCGATTGTTTTTCCCACCCGCAATGTCAATGGAAAACGACCACTTTTTTTAAGAGGGTTAACGGGAATTGCAGGTTCTGAATGAAAAGAGTTGTTCTCCACCAAGGTTGATTCGATGGCTCTCCTTTTATTTGTTATTTCCTTTATTACTGTTTTGGCATTCTTGTTATCCCATAACCTTGGGGAGGTTCGCACATGAATAGTCCAACCTGTGCCCCTGTGGTTTTTGGGTAGGAACGAAAGCTTGCCCGCCAAATGGTAAATGGGTATCGATGAAGTAAGACCCAAATCCTGTTCGATTTCTACAGAAATCCTCACTGGAAAAATCCCATCTGACCATATCGGAGATGTATCATTAAAAGATGGTCCGGTGATTTTCAAGGTCCCAATAAATGCAGAAACTTTGGTCAGGTAGCAAAGGACTACATCGCCTGGTAACAACTTGGCAACGGTCTTCGCTTTGTTTTCATTAAAGCCCATCACCTGGCCACCGTGGCGCTTGAACTCGCGCCAGGATTCCACCGTAAATAGGCCAAGGTAATAATTTGGCTTGCGTGCCGCTATCGCCTCTTTATTTTTATTCTGAACAGATGACTTATTTAGTTGGTTCATTACTGCTTCTTTTTTGCAGATTTCCAGCGCCCTTCAACATACCATTCAAACAGCTTCGCGAAGAACTCCTTTGATACCTCATTGTCCTCGCTGACCTTCTTGTAAAACTTGAAATTTTCATTAATAAGGTCCTCGAACGCGTCTTTGGCAACCTGTTCAAAGGTTGCCTCTATTGCATTTTTTGAACCATTCTTAAGCTGCTGTTGTAATGCCTCATCTTCACTAATTCTTTTTTCAAGTTGCTTGATAACCATGATTTCATCTTCGGTAAAGGAGGTATTGAAACGCGAGTTTAGGTCTTCGATAATTTTTGAAAGGGCTTCCCGTTCTTCCTTTGTGAGGGTTGCACCACCACCATAGTTAAGGGGATCAACCTTTGTTTCCCCTCGTTTGAGCGCAATGTCCTTTTTTTCGTTTTTACGGACGGCGAGCTTTTCCATGTCTACCATGCCAAGGACTTCCAGCGGTAGCCCACCTGTTTTTGCGGGTAGCTTCGGCAAGAGAAAACGCAGGAATACAAAAAGCTTCCCCAGACCGGCATCATGGATGGATACGAGTCCGGACATGAAGGAATAAAGCTTAACAAAATCGCGGGCTTTGGACTTGTAGTCGGCCTGCTCCTTTTCTTCCTCGGCAAGCCACTTCTTTGCCACGGGATCGACTGCCGCATGGAGCTTCTCGATTTTTGGCCTCGCGGCAAACCATAGCTTGGCGAAGGTCTCCACATCAGCCGGATCATGAATACCGTATTTTTCGAGATCAGTGCGGATGTTGTACAGTTCGTTGGGATCGGTTTCTTTCGATAGGGTGACACGGTCGTAAAAGGGTTGGAAACTCCCCTCGATGTCCTCTGCACTGTTTTCAAAATCCAGCACGTAGGTTTCTTCCTTGCCAGCCGTGGTACGGTTTAGGCGTGATAGCGTTTGGACACAGGTCACGCCGCTTAGCTTTTTATCCACATACATGGCTACCAGTTTGGGTTGATCGAAGCCTGTCTGGAATTTGCTTGCCACGATCAGGATTCGGTATTCGTCCGCCTCGAACCGGTCTGCCGTAGCCGCCTCGGGAAAGCCATTCATATTGGCTTCAGTGTATTCCTTGCCGTCCTTGGGATCCTTCACCACATCGGTAAAGGCCACCAGCGCCTTGAACGAACTACCAATGGTTTTCAGATACTCATCCACCGCAAGCTTGTAGCGCACCGCATGCAGGCGAGAGGAAGTCACCACCATTGCCTTGGCTTTGCCACCCAGCTTGGTACTCACCGTGGATTGGAAATGATCCACCATGATGGCGACTTTCCTCGCGATAGTGCGTTCGTTGCGGCTTACAAATTTTCTGAGGAGCGACTTGGCCTTTGCGCCGTCGAACTGCGGGTCGTCCTCCACTTTTTTAAGCAACGCCCAATACTGGTCGTAGGTGGTGTAGTTCTTCAGCACATCCAGGATGAACCCCTCCTCGATTGCCTGCCGCATGGTGTAAAGGCTGAAAGGCCGGAAAGTCCCGTCCGCGTGCTTGGTTCCAAACTGTTGCAAGGTTTCCGGCTTGGGTGTCGCTGTGAAGGCAAAGTAGCTCACATTCTTTTGCGGCCCGCGTGTCTTCAACTCCTCCAAAATCCGTTCCTCGGTGGTCTTTTCCTCTTCGTCTTTTTGCTCCTCATCAGAGGAATATGACAACACCTTCTGCACCGCCTTCGCGCTCTCGCCAGCTTGGGAAGAATGTGCCTCGTCCACAATCACCGCAAAACACTCGCCCGGCAGATCGCCCATGCTGTCCATGATGACGCCGAATTTTTGAAGCGTGGTGACGATGATGCGCTTACCGTCCTCCAGGGCGGTTTTGAGGTCTTTTGATGTCATGCCATCGTCGCCAGCGATGTTGATGAGCATTCCCTTGGTCTCGATGACCTGCGCCAGGGTGCGTTGAAGTTGGCGGTCGATGACGCGGCGGTCGGAGATCACGACCACCGAACTGAAGACTGGCTTTCCATCTGGCGTGTGCAAGGTGGCGAGGCTATTGGCCAGCCACGCGATGCAGTTCGTCTTGCCGCTGCCCGCGCTGTGCTGGTTCAGGTAGCGCCTGCCCGCTCCGTGCTTCTGGGCATCCGCACCAAGTTCGCGAACACAGCTCAGTTGATGGTAGCGCGGGAAAATCTGCCTCTGCTTGTCGGTCTTCTTGCCCTTGTCATCCAAAACATCCACCACACGGATGAACCGCTGGATCAGGTCCAAGATGCGCGTTTTCTGCCAGATCTCCTGCCAGAGGTAGCTGGTCGCGTAGCCCACCTTGCAAGAAGCGTTGCCCGCACCGCCATCCACGCCTTGGTTGAAGGGCAGGAACTGGGTCTTCGCCCCGGCCAGCTCCGTGGACACATAGACCAGGTCGTTATCCACGGCAAAATGCGCCAGGCAACGTCTGAAGCGGAAGAGCGGCTCCTTCGGGTCGCGGGTGTCCTTGTATTGCTTCACCGCATGGCTCACATTCTGGCCCGAGATTTGGTTCTTCAGCTCGATGCTGAAAATGGGCAGGCCATTCAGGAAGATGACCATGTCCAGCGACTTCTCGTCCGCCTCGGAGAACTTCACCTGCCGCTGCACATGCAGGAGGTTCTCCTCGTAGAGCCGGCGGCTCTCCTCCGCCACCGGGTTGGTCGGCTCGAAGTAGCACAGGTGGAAATGCCCCGCCCCCATAACCTCGAATCCCTTCCGCAGCGCGTGCAGCGTGCCTTCCTTGGCCACCACTTCCGCAATGCGCTTGAGCACGTTGCGCGCGGCCTGCTCCTTGTCGCCGATGAGCGTGCAGTAGTCCGCCCACTGCTTCGTCTGCGTGGCGCGGAGGAAGGAAATGACCGTCTCCGGCCGCAGGCACAGCTTCTTGTCGTAGTCCTCCTGCTTCGCGGGGAAAAAGCCGTGCTGCGTGAGCAGGACGGATTCAATGTGCTCTTCAAACGCGGCTTCGGAAGTGATTTTGGCCATGGTCAGGTCTTGGGTGAAGGGTTGCGCACATCAATCTGCCCCGTGACGGCGGCAGAGATCAGCGCGGTGCGGCGTTCTTGCAGCAGGTCAATGGCCCGTTGCGCTTCGGCGGTGAGGGTGTCGAACTTGGCTAGTTCGGTTTCGAGAAATGCGACGATGGCTCTTTGCTCTTCGAGTGGTGGAACCGCTAGGGGCAGGTTTTCAAACCCAGCTTGATTCACATAAGTGATGGTGGCCGCCGTGCCTATCTGATCAAAATAGTTCCCAGCACTAATCACGCAGTGTCTCAGGAATCTGGCTTCGATTCTATTGTGAGGAATGAAGGCCTGTAGCTGTTGATTAATGATCACATCCGCAGTGTTGATTGTTGCAAGTCCAAACGTTCCAACGCAACTCGCGATAACAGCACCCGCCTTCAAAACTCTTGTGCCAGCAACCTTTGCCGCAGTTTCTGACACCCATAAATTGGTGGCCTCAACTTCTTCACTTCGCATCTGCTCCATTGTCACCCAGAATACCCCATCGCCATCGGTGTTTAGTTCAGGCTTGTTGCGCTGTGGAACGAAGATTGAAGCAACTCGTTTGGCACAAACGACGGCCCAATGCTTCGGCACATCGCCGAGCCATTCGATGCCGGAAGGCTTCATGGGGGCGTGGGGGTTGAGGCCTTGGGTGACGGCGTGGGAGATGACGGCCTGGCGTTTTTCTTTCAGCAGTTCCATCAGCCGCCGCTGCTCCGCCACCAGCTCATCAATCTTCCCCGTCTCCCGGTCCAGAAACTCCGCAATCGCCGTTTGCTCGGCGAGGGGCGGGATCGCAAAAGGCGCATTCTTGAAGTCGTCTCGAACCAACACCTTACGAGTGGTGCCTGTGCAAACGCTCTCAAAATATGAACGCACCGGCGCCGCATTGAAACAATAGGTCAGAAACGCCGCGTCGTGCGACTCACGTTTCTTGAATCGTAACAGGTGGTAGCTGAACACGATGTTCGGTGGAACGGACTCCACGCGGGCTGCATGGCCGATGTCGTCAGCGGTCTCAGAACTAGGCGTCAGCAGGATGTCGCCAGTAGATACCGAGTGCTCTACGACCTTACTGGCGGCGGCTGTTGTCCACATCAAGTCGTCTGAATACCGGAGCGTTTTGGCGGGGCTCTTGTAGACATCCAAATAGTTGAACATCTGGACCGCTTGTTCCCCTTCGACGGATTTCTTGTCGATGCCGCTTGAACTGAAGACGCCCACTGCACGAGCCCGCTTCACCTCCCACCCCTCCGGCACATCCCCCAGCCACTCCACGCCGCTAGGCTTGTAGTTCGGATAACTCGGGAAGCTCACTGCGTCAGCCCTCCGATGAGGTTGAGGATGCGGTCGGTGCAGGCTTTCAGGTCGGCATCAATGGCGCTAAGCGGTCGGGGCGGCTGGAAGACGTAGAAATGGCGGTTGAAGGGGATTTCATAGCCCACCTTGCCCACCTGGCCGTCCTTGGCATCGCGGTAGGTGGTATCAATCCAGGCGTCCGGCACATGCGGCGTGACCTCGCGGGCGAAGTAGGTCTCGATGGCTTCCTTGAGCGGCACGTTCTCGGTGTCGTTCAGTTCGGTGTCGGGCTCGGGGTTGCCGTCGCTGTCGCGGCAGATTTCGGCGGCTTCGTCCCGCTCGCCGATGCTGGCGAGGATGGCTTTCACGAGGGGAGCTTTGAGCTTGAGGCCCGCCTTTTTCAGCGCGACCTCCAGCGCGGCGGTGAACTTGTCGCGCTCCAGATAAGTCTTGCCCGCGAGAGTTTGCAGGGCAGCCCGGATCTCGGCTTGCAGGGCGAGCCCCTCTTTCTCATAGCGCTTCTGCTCGGAGGCGTCTTTCTTTTTGCTGACCGCCAAGTTCTTGAATGCTGATTGCGTTTCAAGACGTGCGAGCGACTCAGCGTTAACCGTAAAGCACAACTTCAGCGGACGCAGCACCTTGATCTCGCGGTAGCCAAAATCGGTGGTGTCGAAAATCTTCACATGCGGGCCTTCCTTGCGCGCCTTGACTAGCTTGAGAATTGCCTGCTTGTGGGTATCGGTGATCTCGCGCCGTTTGCTGCCAAGGCTCTTCGACATGCCCGACCAGAACTCTTCGCCCGAGGCATCCACCAGCATCACCTTGCCTTTGTGAGACTTGGGCTTGCGGTTGCTGAGCAGCCAGATGTAGGTGCCGATGCCGGTGTTGTAAAAAATCTGCTGTGGCAGGGCCACGATGGCCTCTAACCAATCGTTCTCAAAGATCCAGCGGCGGATTTCCGATTCGCCCGAGCCCGCACCGCCGGTGAAGAGCGGGGAGCCATTCATGATGATGCCGATGTAGCTCTGCGCGTCCTCCGCGTCGTTCATGCGGGCGATGAAGTGCTGGAGGAAGAGCATCTGCCCATCCGACTTGCGCGGCGTGCCCGCCCCGAAGCGGCCATCAAACCCGCGCGCGGCCTCGGTGGTGACGGCGTCGTAGTCCTTGCTCCACTCGTAGCCATAAGGGGGATTGACGAACTGGTAATCGAAGCGCATTTTCGCCAACTGATCGTCAGAGAGAGTACTGCCAAGCTTGATGTTTTCGGCGTCTTTACCATCGGGTTCAAGGATCAGCATGTCGGAGCGAGCGACAGCCCAGGTCTGCGGGTTTAGCTCTTGACCATAGAGATGGACCTTGGCATTGGGGTTGATCTGAAGAATATGCTCCTTGGTGATAGAGAGGATGCCACCCGTGCCACAGCAACAATCGTTAACGGTGCGGGCCACGCCCTCGCCGCTGGCCAACTCGGTGTCAAACATCAACACCAGATCAACCATCAGGCGAATGATCTCGCGGGGCGTAAAGTGTTCTCCGGGGTTTTCGTTGAGCGCTTCGTTGAACTTGCGCAGCAGGTGTTCAAAAACATAGCCCATCTCGTGGTTGGACATGGAGTCTGGGCGCAAGTCCACCTTGCTCTTCTCGTTGAATCTCTCCATAAGTAGATACAGCAGGTTGGCTTTTTCTAAATCGCGGATGGCATCGTCGAAGTTAAAGGCGGAAAAGATCTCGCGAACATTGGGCGAGAAGCCGTTGACATATTGCCGCAGATTGCGGGCAAGGTTTGTATCGTCGTGCAACAGGCTTTCGTAATTGAACTTCGAGATGTTGTAGAAGGCGAAACCGGAGGCGCGACACAGTTGCCCATGGCGGTTCTCAAGACCCTTCTCCTTCAGCTTGTGTTCTGTATCCAGAACCTTGGCCTTGGTTGCTTCCAGCGCATAATCAAGCCGGCGCAGCACAGTGAAAGGCAAGATGATCTTCTGAAACTCGCTTTTTTTGAAAGCGCCGTTGAGCAGATCGGCAATGGACCAAAGAAAACTTACGACATTGTTGAATTTACTTGTTTCATTCATGGGCTTTGTAAGGTTAAAAAAAAAGAAATCGTTACTCCAAAACATGAGAATACAACACAAAAACTTTGGATATTGAATGTATCCCGGTTTTTTATTTTTGCAAAACATCAATTTCTAATTTAATTGAAATTATATTATCCCAGTGATGGTTAGCCTCATCCTTTAAAAGTCCAGACATCCGAAGGGCAATGATTCATGTCTATGCCCACACGAACAGTATTAAAAATGGGCTCGCAAATTACCCCTGAGGTGGTGGTATTAAAACCAATGGTCTGGCTCCAGATGGATTTCTTGTGTGGCTACCTTTCAAAGTGTGTTAACTGCGACAGGGATGCGAATTTTAAAGGAATGGTTTTAAAAATCAGGTTAGCAGCGTATTTCCCTAGATTAAGGCCAAAACCGCGGCTACACGAACCGTTAATAGCAAAAAACCCAGATAGCTGGTGCAATCCAAGAAAACAGCAGTAAATCCTTATTGGCCGTTGAGGGAGTCACCCTTCACAAGCATGGGAATGAACTTTCATTATGGGTGCTGGAATTGAATAAAACAGGTAAGCAGAACTTTGTCATAGAATCCATTGAGAAATGGAAGTTTGGATCCTTTAGACGTCAAACAAATCCGTTTTTATGAAATGGGTTGATCCTTTTACAAAGCAAAGAATCCTGCTAGGAATAAATCCATAACCTTATATGCCAAATGTCATCTAAAAATCAATCTTCTACATATGAAAATTCAAATTCCAAATGAGTCCAATTGTCTAGCCCATTTATTGCCACCGTTCAGTAGGGGCATCCTCCTAATTACTATAAAATAGTAAGAATTTTTGCCAAACCATTGATTTTAATAAAGTACTCTTTCTCGCTGGTAATCTGGTCTCTGATTATAGGTGGGCAAGGAGATTCAATTCCGGCATAATTTCTTACCTGGGCCTTTCTGACCGGGTGCAATGGTTATTCAGAGAAATGGTTTATAAAGAAACTTTGATAGAGAAGGTATCAACCCAATTCCGACCGGAAAAATGCCTTGAAGTTTAAACTACCGGCAAATAGACCAATCGATAAGGGTGACTAATGGAAAATGCTGTAACTCCAGCACCAGCGGCAATCCACGAAAAACGTTGAAGAACCCTCATAGTGGGACGTTAACTTGCCTCTTTCTAGATATATAACCGCTTCAAATTCAATTATAGCCCCTGATTTCCCTAATATTTCTGAACCTAGAGGAGCCGATTTTATTCCACTGTGACTCGGAAAGAAGCGACGAAATCAGGTGTCCATACCGCTAACATTTCTTGGCATATTGAAAGGCTAAAAAATGAATTACTTCGAGAAAAAGCAATATGAAAAATTACTGTTAGAAGTGGCAGGTATAGCTGACGTATGCCCTTTTGAGGCCCAGTTATTTTTAGACCACAAGCACGCCGAACTCTCCCAAGATGTGCTTACCAAGTTTTGGGCAGCTCGAGAGTCGCTTGAAAACCATAGCCTTGTCAAAATTTCGCAAGCCACAAAACCAAATTTGCTTCTGGCGAAACCAACCCCGAACCTCTCAACAGTTATATTTAACATTACTGGACCTGATAAAACTTCTCCCCCTTCCTCGGCACATAAAAAACCAAGTAATAAAAAACGCAAAAAAAGCAGCGAGTCCTTAGCTGTCGACAAAGCAATAGAGAAATTGCTGTCCAAAGAACTCCCAAACAAAGAACTCTTACGGAGGTTACAAATAAAGTTTCCAAAAATGGATCTCACATTAGATGCAGTGAAAATGCGCAAATATAGGCTCCGAAAGCGCAAATAACTAACCCTTAAGGTAACAAAAGGTAACGGTTACGTTTCGTTACTATTCGCCAAAACCGATTCCTATTATTTTACCCCCATCGCCAAATGGAGGCGATTAAGTATTAAAGGAGTCGTGTGTGCCTGACCATTTTCGAAAAGATCTATCCAGTCGTCTTGCCCTATCCGCAACTGAAGTTGCGCGAATGCTTGGTATTGCCCGTTCACAGGTTTTCAAATTAGTAGCCGCGGGCAGATTTCCCGCGCCGACCAGACTCGGGAAGCGGACACCTCGTTGGTTATTATCCGATCTGGACAATTACTTGAAAGGAGGCGGTAGTCACCCCTGAGCAAGACTCAGGAGTCTTACATTGGCTTTTTAGTGATCCCCTGTTTTAGACAAATTAGAAACTAATTCTAGTGCGGTTTATTCCAAGTTGCAGTCGTTCTGCAGCCCCGGATACCCGCTTGATTTTTGGAGTTAACATGAATGATTTTTTTGATTCCGCTAATGATTCTCATTTGAATAAAGTTGATGCACTATCTGCGGCGGCCACAAGGCCGGAAAGTACTTTGTCCAATTTTCCGGTCGTGTCGCAAGGAGAGATCTCTGCTGCGGCCCAAGCAGGTGCAACTAGCCCTGCGAACCAAAGTTCCCGAAAGTCCAAGGTAAAACCGTCCACCAATATTGATCCCTTGCCCGTAGAGAAAGAAAAGGTGGAAGACGATGAGTTTTCCCCTGAGAAGCTTCGTGTCTTGAACACACTGGACATGGGTGCCCTGGTGACTACGGAGCTGGTTGAAATCTCCGTTAGAAAGCCCAAAAAAGACGAATGGTTTCGAGTATTACCGGGAGTCTGTCAGCAGGGCGGGATTTTGGAAATTCAAGGGAATATTTACTGGGTTTCCCAGAAGCTACAGAGCCAGCTAATAGGCGACCCGTGCTTCAGTCTCAGGCTTTGTGTATTGGCAGTCACAAAGCAAGGGATACCCTTTATTTGGCCGCTAAAACTCGATAACGAGTCTGGAGCAAAAAGTGACAAATTTGCCAAAGTCCCATTAGCCGCCATGCAACACGCCCAGAAAAAGTGGACGCGGATTTACTGGTCCCGGGAGAAATTTGAGCACGTGGTTGAGACTGCCAATATTGCGGACGACCCACACTTTCCAGATAAGCCCTTCCATGAGCTTTTAAAGCTGGGGTTCAAGGCTACCGTAATTTCCGATCTCCAACATCCTGCACTTTTAGAGCTGAAAGGCAGGGCATCGTGATCCCAGAGACTTTCAAACATATCTGGTGCATTGACTTTGAGTTTTCGCAAGAGCCTGGGGGGTTTTCAAAACCTGTTTGCTTAGTCGCACGTGAAATCAGAAGCGGTAAACTTGTCAGAGTATGGCTTAACGAGTCACATCTGCCTTGCCCCATTTCTTTTGGACCAAACGACCTCATGGTTGCCTTTTATGCCTCTGCGGAAATTGGGTGCTTTCTGGCACTGAACTGGAAACTGCCATCCCATGTACTTGATTTGTATGTGGAATTTTCCAATAAAACCTGCGGTGAACCCCTGCCCTTTGGGCGGGGGTTGATCGGAGCATTGCGCTACCACGGTTTAACCGCAATTGAATGTGCCCATAAGGAGGCTATGAGGGAATTGGCCTTGCGTGGAGGACCTTACACTTCAAAGGAACAAACGGACCTTCTGGACTACTGTCAGAGCGACGTGGATGGTCTGGAAACGCTTTTAAAAATAATGGCACCCAAGCTGGATTGGCCCCGTGCTGTGGGCATTCGGGGCCGTTACATAAAGGCTGTTGCCCGGATGGAGCGCCAGGGTATTCCAATTGACACAGAAACCTTAGCCAAGTTGCTAAGGGATTGGGAAATGATAAAAGTCGATCTGGTCCGTTTGATGGACCCGGACGGTGAGGTTTTTCAAATACAAGAGGGCAAGGCTATTTTTAAACAGGACCGCTTTGCCAATCTGTTGAAAAAACTGAAAATTCCTTGGCCAATCAACGATGAGGGGAGGCCTCTTTTGGATAAAGATACATTTTCTGACATGGCCAAGTGTCATGGGGGGAAGATTACCATAATCCATGAGTTACGTAAAACATTGTCCGGTTTACGCTCGAATTCATTGGAAGTGGGCCCCGATGGTCGCAATCGTTCCATGCTGAGCCCTTTTGCCAGCAAGACCAGCCGCAACCAACCGAGTAACTCAAAGTTTATCTTTGGATTTCCCGCATGGTTCAGAGGCCTGATTCAACCTCAAAAAGGGTGTGCTCTTGCTTATGTGGACTGGTCTCAGCAAGAGTTTGGGATAGCAGCATACTTATCGGGCGATCAGAAAATGATGGAAGCATATGCTAGCGGGGACCCCTATCTGGCATTTGCGGTGCAGGCGGGTGCCGCCCCCCGTGATGCCACCAAGAAAAGCCACGGCGAGGTACGCAATCAATACAAAATGACAGTCCTTGGCACGCAATATGGCTTGGGAGCAAAAGGCCTTGGCACGAAGCTGGGCCTTGGAGAGTGCTGGGGGGCACATCTTTTAAAAATGCACCGATCCACATATCAAGCTTTTTGGGCTTGGTCGGACCAAATAGAGGCCTATGGCTTATTGCGTGGGGAGTTGCAGGCACCTTTTGGCTGGCGCTGTTCGTTCAGGACAAATCCGAACCCCCGTTCGATAAGAAATTGGCCCATGCAGGCAACTGGCGCTGAGATGATGCGGTTGGCGGCCATATATGCAACCGAATCCGGACTGAAAGTTTGTGCCCCAGTTCATGATGCCTTCCTGATAGAGGCCAAAACAGACGAAATTGACGAATCTGTTGCAAAAATGCAGGAATGTATGAGGCTGGCAAGCGAGGCTACGTTGCCTGGCTACCCCCTGCGCAGCGATGCAGCTATCACGGCCTATCCTGATCGTTTTGGAGGTGGCTCGGAAATGTGGGACCACGTCTTGAGCCTGTTGGGGGGTGCCCCGAGCGGGAAATTGGTGGTGTCTTGTTGACACCATTGATGGTATCAATCTGATACTAAACTGGTATCAGATTGATACCCCCCCCTATCTATTATATTTATCTTATAAATATATCCATTAATATAAGGAATCTGTATGGAAGATGAATTTTCAATTGATTCTCTAGAGGAATTAAATGCGTTACCACTACCCTTACCTAAGGGTGGTGTACATACACCAAAGCATAAGGTCCTTCAAAAGGAACCGTTTGTACTTGGCCCCATTCCGTTAAGTTGGCTTCATAAGGCCTACAAATCTGGAGGTGGAGGCGCTGTCACATTAGGTTTGCACCTTTGGTATTTAAAGGGACTAAACAAGGGCTCGCAAATATTCAGTTTTAATGTGCGGGGTCTAAAAAGTCCTCAATCGCTTGCAAGCAGGCGCAGAGGTTTAGTCAGCCTCATAAAAGCCGGCCTTGTCCGCAAATTAGCCAGTGGCCCTGGCAGGAAGCTTCAAGTCGAAATTATGAGCCCAACTGTCGATAGTTTTTAGGAGTGTGATTATGGAAAGTAAACTTACTTTAAGCGCAACGGAGTGCGCGGCTTTGGTTGGGGTTTCACGAATCACCTGGTTCCGGCATCATCAAACCGGGAAAACGCCAAGGCCAAACCGCCTTGGAAAGCTTTTAATGTGGGACCGGGCGGAAATCCTCCGCTGGTATGAGGCTGGGATGCCATCACGAAAAATCTGGGAAGCGATGGGGAAAGGGGTGCGGAATGAGTGTCTTTAAGGTTACGCGAAAAAAGGTGGCGGATGGAGTGATCCGTACTATCAAATCTAAGACCTATTACGGCAAATTTCGGGATGAAACAGGAGCCTGGAAGCGGATTAAACTTTTCGCAGACAAGGAGGCTAGCAAGCATGAGTTGCAGAAAAGGCGTACGCTGGCCCAGCAAATCAGGGCTGGCATGGTGGAACCCACCATGGCCCTAGGCTTGGAAATTCCCCTGGAGGATCACATCCAGGATTATTGTCGGACGGTCAAGGACAATCGGAAAAAGGCGACATCCCAATGGTGCAATGAGCAGAGATCCAAACTGCGATTGGTTTTCAAGAAGGCTAAAACCTTCATGGTGAAGGATGTAACCCTTGAGAAAATCAAAAAGGCCCTAGAGACACTAAAAAGCAATCATGCATGGTCCACTCGGACATGGAACCACTATGTACGAGCCTTGAAGGCCTTCTTTAGCTGGTTGCATGGGGGAAATAGGATCGGCTTTAATCCGATTCAAAAGCTGGAGACCTTGGATGTTCATGATGCAGACATCACGCGACCCAGACGAGCGTTCACCCTCCCGGAATGTCGATTTCTGGTTTCCTTCTTACTTGAGCATAAGGACTCCAGGCGGGTTATCAATCCACCAAAGGTTCGGGGGTTGCTTTATGCCTTGGCGTTTCAGTCCGGCCTGCGGGCCAAGGAGCTTTTCAGTTTAACGCCTGCGAACTTTGATTTTGAAAATGGGGCGGTGACCATTCTTGGGGAAGACTCTAAAAATTCCTCAAAAGAAACAATCCCCCTTCCCGGCCAATTGATGCAGCAGATACAAGAACTCGCGGCGGGCAGAGATAAAGCCAAGCCCCTGTTCAAGGGTGCCTATCATTCCTCCCAGGCAGGCAAGCGACTGAAAAAGGATATGGCCAAGGCACGCCTTGCTTACATCAAGCAAGGGGACACGATTGAGAAGCAGGAAGCCCGCAAAAAGGGTGATTTTTTACTTTGGGAAAATCACCTGGGAGAGTTCCTGGACTTCCATAGCTTCCGATCCGGGTTTATTACCGCACTGGTTGAGGCCGGAGCGAATATCAAAATGGTGCAAAAGCTGGCAAGGCACAAAGACGCGGAAACGACCCTGAAGCATTACGCCAAGATTACGGATAGGCGGGATTTGGCAAAAATAGTCGCTACCATGCCTGCCCTTCTGGTAACCGATACCATCCAGCAGGGAGACCAAAAAGGAGACCAAAAACAGGACCAAGGAGACCAAAAAGGGGACCAAAATACAGTAATCTCAAGAAGTCAAATGATATTATTTGATACTCAAAGTCAAGATGGCGGTTTGACGCAAACCCAAACAGGTAATGAATTTACTGCTTGTTTTACCGAAGAAAATTATATGCGCCCGGTAAGATTCGAACCTACGACCCTCGGTTTAGGAAACCGACATTAGAAAGACTCATTAAGCCTTGATTTACTGATCTATATTAAGGCGTGATCAAAAGCTTGCTACAATCTTGCTACATTTACAAAAAAGATTGAGTGTAAACTACCAAGCTTTATTTAATAAGCTGAGCCCGCAGCTTATCGAGGTTGTATTTTGCAGACTTTAGATAGTAATTAAAGAAAAGCATAGGGAAGCCTTATTTTCTTGTGCATATCAGAAGGATCAACAAAGGCTGGAGGGTATGGTTAGAACCTTGATTTTATAACCGTAAAACTATGATTACCCCTAAACCATCAGCGCACTTTCCAATCATTTTGGCTATGAACAAGGCTGATGGGCAGGAAGATACATTCGGTAATTGCTTCCAGCATCTTGGGAGTGCCCTAGAAAGCGCAAACATTGTCAAGGAAATAGATGAAACTGAGCGATTAACCATAATCCTCAGGGTAGCATTGGGCTATCTTTAGGCAAAATAACGACAATATTGCATTAGATGCCTGATCCTGCTTTTCAGCCTTTCTAAAGACATGGAAAGGTTATGGCGCAAACCCAAAAAGCTTGCGCCTGTCTGCTATAAATATGTATGATTGATTAAGTAAATCGCAATAATCGCGAAGCAAGGAAAACATGGATGTTTTTCGCCATACCTTATGGAGGATTCATCCAATGCAGTTTTTTAAAAGTAGAATGCCCCAACCAAAACTAAAACGGAAAGAACTAGTACACAGATTTGGTAGGTGTTCCGGCTTTTCAAAATCCCATTTTTCCAAAGGACTGGTAAACCCTGGTCCAATAATGCCAAGACATTGGTAACAGCGGGTTCATGCCTGCTGAGTTTTGGGTAAAAGTTGCCATAACTTTTTAAATAACAAACCACAAATCTCAGCACCGGCTTTGAATGCCGTGATCCCTGCATGTTTTTCAGTCAGACACACGCATACCTGGACTGCAGCCTGGCTTTTCCAAGGCAATCAAACGAAGCTGCCCAAGCTTTGAAGAGCATATGAATCGATATTTTTAGGAGTTTAGCACTTCATTCAGGAAAGGAGGCTTTTTAAACATCCGCAAGACTTATCAGCATTTTTCCGGGTAACTTTTCAAGCATCTTGGGTGTTCCGCTACGATGCTTCGCTCAAAACCGGGTTATAGAAGTGTTGGTTGGAAGTAAAGCTTTAAAGCCGGTTTTGGCGTATAGGCAATAGCGGAATTACCTGATGCACAACTGCTAAAGGGGAATTCCATGCATAAAAGCAAAGATAGATCGGTTCCATATAAGGGCTATTTAGGCAAACTCAGTCAATTCAACATCCCCCACCAGGAAGGTAGGAAGGGCATATTTGTGCCGGAGGGCCTACATCCTTTAATCGATGAGCTATTTGGCGAAGGTTTCCCATATACGCCTAAAAGTCCTGCTGAAACGACACCGCTGCATGATTATTCAGGCTCCAATCCAATTCTGGGGAAATTGAGCCGCCAAAAGAGACTGCTAGTCGATACTCATCAAAATCAGGTATTTCTTTTATTGCAAAAGCTTCTTGAAGAAATTCCCAACATTCAGATCAGGATTATAGTTTCTAGCCTTTCAGAATCTAAAAAGCTGAAAGAACATCTGGCAGGCAAAGGCTTTGAATCCTTTTACGTGGAATATGAGGCAGATTATAAAGTTGAATCAAATATAAGAATTGCGGCTGGAAGCAGAGTTGCGAGAAAGTCTTTTGACCTAATTGGGGCTGATCTTGTCATATTCTTGGATACCACGGTTCTTCTTGATGATAATTCTGATGGCGCAGTTTATAAAAACGACCTTTCCATGCTCTTTTCGCCAGGTTTTCCCACCCAAATACCTTCAAACGCTAATGTGCTGGGCTTTATAAGTCAGAAACTGCCCCTTCCATACAAACGGCGCTTATGGAAGCTTTTTTCGATTAATACCGTAAAGATCAATGCCCTGGGGAGCGTGGAACCCATTATCAGGTTCAGAATGGCTGATTTCATACATAACGCACCCGCCACAAAAGGCGTTAAACAGCCCTCAAACTTTGAGCTTAGAAAAAATTCAATCTGGAGGAACGCTGACAGAGCCAGATTTATTGAACAAATAGCAAGCGATTGGATTAACAAAACTCACCAAGCAGGCTGTTCTAAATCTATATTCACGCCAGAAATCATGATTTTGGCTGAAAATATGATTCAATTAGAAAGCTATAAAGATACAAAAACTAAGTCCATAGAACATAGTGGAGACGTTTCCACTATTCAAACCTTAAGCAATATCAGCTCTGACAGATCAATTGCTTATCCTTCTTGCTGCATAAGAATTGACGCCGGAATTGGTGGAATGCATGGGTTTAATCCAACAAATGATTGCTTAGTCATCGATATCGCTGACAAGGGGCTGCCTGGGTTTGAAGCTAATTACAAAAGCAGGCTCAAAGCCTATAGGGAACTAGGCTGGGTGAGGGAAGGAGAAGGGATTTTTTTAAACCGTTGGACAGAAGGTGACTACCAGATAAGGGGAATAGCATGAGTTATTCAAAAGGCATAAGAATACCTGGGATTTACAGTGGCAAAGAGGCTTTTATAGCCAGGTCCAAGGAAAGGAAACAGCAGCGTAAGACCAAGACGCTGACATTGGAATCGCTTATTTCAGCGTACAAGACGATGGACCATGATAGAGATTTTGCTCCAAATACCTTTTTCCTGAACAAAGTCTTATTTAAGAGGGCCTTAAGGCAAATCCGTTCTGGAAACTACACGCCCAAACGACCCAAAAACCTCACTATTTCTAAACCAAGCGGGGGTTTTAGGGAGTTAAATATTCCTTACTGGGTGGATCGTGTTGTTGCCAAAGCTGTTTTGACAGAGCTTACCTCGGTGGTAGACCCTAAATTTGATCACAGAAGTCACGGTGGCAGACCCAATATGGGTACTGAATCAGCGATTGCCATGGCTTATAAGGCAATTGCAGCAGGAATGAATTACGTTATCGCCTGTGACGTTAAAGATGCTTTCCCAAATACACCTACTGAATCAGCCATTTGCATACTTGAGAAGCTGGCTGGGGCACATAGCTGCATGGAACTGGCAAAAGTATGCATTAGGGGCCATAAAGGACATAAAAGAGTATTGGGGTTGGACCAGGGTAATCCTTTAAGCCCTATTGCATTTAATGCCTATATGCATGAATGGGTTGACCTAATTGTGCCAAATGAACCAGAAATTCAGTTCATTCGCTACCTTGACAATATCTACCTATTTTCAAAAGACCCTGATTTGATCAAAGATCAGGCTTTGGCTGTTCAAAAGCTGCTAGCGGCTAATGGATTAATTTTAAAGATTGATCCTATAAAAGACCTATGCATCGAAAAAATAAAAATACTGGGCTATCAGATTGGTATTGCAGAGAATAAAATCATTATGTCAAGCGACGAGTCTGACATGCTTCACCTAGCCTCATTAATAGAGGAGGCATACGAGAAGCCCAACCCTCAACTCAGGGCAAAGCTCATCGTAGATTCCTGGCTAGAAAGCAAAGGTTTAAGCGACTCGTGGAGTTTGGAACATACACTAAGGGTTAACCAAATACTTAACCACTACGGTATAGACCTCCAAATACACCACGAGGACACCCAGACAAGGTTTAAAGACCTCAAGACCAATTGGGCCTTTAAATACCAAATTCCGGGACAAGCTTAAACAACAGCGGGAGCAGGAGGGACATATCCCTTAGGATATACCAACCCCTCTATTACCTGTAGCACGGGTAGAAGCAGTACCAAGCTTCCGCATGGCTACCTTCCAGACGCGCTTTTTGCTTGTCTGAGGCCCCATAGTTACCCTTTGGTAATCCTGAAGGGGCTTAAAGTGCTAAACCCCCGACCCTTTGGCCGGGGTTTTTTATTGTTCAAAGGCATACGAAAACAGGTGTAAAGGTGCATTGGGCCTTTCCTAGGCCTTTTTCACAAAGAAATGAGTCATGAACCTCCTCAAGGAAACACCGAATCTAGTGTTTTTTAACATTACCACCTCAGGGGTAGCTTGGGCCGCTTCTAATACTGTTCGCGTGGGCATAGACATGAATTATTGCCCTTGGATGCATAGACTTTTAAGGGTTGGAGCTTACCTCCCGTTCCAACTGGGGTTTAAGTTCGAAGGATAACCTATCAAAAAAAACTTAAAGCTTTTCATACAATAAATTGATATGAATAGGGTCTCCTGTACTTAATCATTTTTGCCAGTCTGTTGGAGTGTGACCAATGCCCAAAGGTCCTTCAAAAGAGGTTTTTCAACACTATTTCATAACCAGTATGTTTCTTGGAGCTTAACAATGCCCATGAAACTATCGGAAATCAAAGCTGGATTGGCACTATCAGGTCTGGAACCTGAAAAAGTTTGCACCGTTTTGGCAGCCACTTTTCTGGCAGAGGATGCCTTACAGGTTGTTTATAGCCTGCCTGATGGCACCGCAAAAGTCCGCCTTCTTGGCTCTATAGAAGAACCTGCTCTATCGGTTGCTGAATCAGACCGCCCACTTACATTTGAGGGCGACCCAGCCGCATTCCAGCTAGCCTGTGAGGCCAAAAGGATTAATTTGGCCTTTTTGTTTGATCCCATGATGGCGGTCCATACATCCAATGTGGATCCTTTACCGCATCAAATTACTGCTGTTTATGAAAGTATGCTGCCTCGCCAGCCTTTAAGGTTTGTTCTCGCAGACGACCCTGGGGCAGGTAAAACCGTCATGGCAGGCTTGTATATACGGGAACTCGTTGTAAGGGCAGACGCCAGAAGGGTATTGATTGTTGCCCCTGGCAGCCTGGTCGATCAATGGCGCGAGGAACTATTTAATAAGTTTGGTTTGGAATTTCAGGTGTTTGCCAATTCATCTGTGTCAACTACCCCCAGTGGCAACCCTTTTGAAGACCATAACCAGATGATCGTTCGGCTAGACCAGATGGCGCGGAACGAAGAATTGCAGCAAAAGCTGTGCGCTGCGGGCTGGGATTTGGTCATTTTTGACGAAGCGCACAAGTTGGCTGCTCATTATTTTGGGTCAAAGCTCGAAAAAACGGGCCGCTTCCAGCTTGCAGAGAGATTAGGAGGTGAAACCAGGCATCTCTTATTGATGACAGCAACCCCTCATAACGGCAAAGAAGAGGACTTTCAGCTATTCCTTTCACTGCTGGACAGTGACCGTTTTTATGGGAAATTTCGCGATGGTGTTCACAAAGTGGACACCTCTGACCTTATGAGGCGTATGGTCAAAGAGGAATTGGTCAAATTTGACAATACGCCGCTCTTCCCCGAACGCAGGGCTTATACAGTTAACTACCGGTTATCCAACCTTGAAGCCGCACTTTACGAATCAGTCACTGAGTATGTTCAAACAGAAATGGGCAAGGCGGATGACCTTGATGGTAAACGAAAAAGCTCAGTTGGGTTTGCATTAACCGCACTGCAAAGGAGACTCGCTTCCAGTCCTGAGGCTATCTATCAATCCCTAAAACGCAGGCGCAAACGCCTAGCCGACCGTGTTCGGGAAGAAAAGTTGGGTATTCGTGGACGTCAGTTCCTTGCTGAAACAGTTCCTTCAGTACCTGAAGACGATGACGACTTGAATGCTGATGAGCAGGAAACCCTCGAAGAAAGCTTGGTAGATGATGCATCAGCCGCCAAGAGCGTGGCTGAATTGGAATCTGAAATTCTGATTTTAACTGATCTTGAGAATCGGGCAAAAGAGGTTGTGCTATCGGGCCAGGATCGCAAATGGGATGAGCTTTCCAAACTACTTCAGAATAATCCTGAAATGCATGATGCAGATGGCAGGCAACGTAAAATCATCATTTTCAGCGAACATCGCGATACCTTGAATTACCTGCATGCCAAAATAGCTGGGGTTTTAGGCTCTCAAGACGCTGTTGTTGTAATCCATGGCGGGACTAAACGTGACGACCGCCTCAAGGTCCAAAGCCTTTTCCGTTCCGAAAAGGATGTAAGGGTATTAATAGCCACTGATGCTGCTGGGGAAGGTGTGAACCTGCAATGCGCCAACCTGATGGTTAATTATGACCTGCCCTGGAATCCCAACCGTATGGAACAGAGGTTTGGCCGTATTCACCGTATTGGACAAACAGAGGTATGTCACCTCTGGAGCCTGGTAGCAAAAGAAACCAGGGAGGGTGCCGTTTATCACCGCCTGCTGGAAAAGCTTGCCACAGAATGTGAAGCTCTTAAAGGTAAGGTATTTAACGTCCTGGGAGATGTTTTTGAGGAAAAGAGCCTCAAGGAACTCATCATAGAAGCTATCCGTTATGGAGATCAACCTGAAATCCGGGCTAGGTTATCCAAGCGTATCGATAGTGCGTTTGACCATGAACACTTGAAAGACTTGCTCCATAGAAACGCGTTGAATGAGCAGACTATGTCTGCAGACCAGTTGTTTGCCATCAAGGAAGAAATGGAAAGGGCTGAAGCCAGAAAACTGCAGCCTTACTTTGTACGATCGTTTTTCATGAAGGCATTTGATTCCCTGGGCGGGGCCATATACGGCAGGGAATCTGAACGTTACGAGGTTACTAGGGTTCCGATGGAAATCCGTGAGCGTGACCGAAGAATTACAGGCAGGAACCGAAGAGAACAGGAACCGGTCTTAAAGCGTTATGACAGGGTGTGCTTCGATCGGGCGTTTATCAAACCCACCGACAAGCCCGGCTTGGCCCGCGCAGAACTAATCCATCCCGGCCATCCTTTAATGCTATCCGTGACCGACCTGATTCTGGAGAAAAATGCCAACCTTCTTCGGCAAGGCGCAATCTTTGTCGACAAACAGGACGACCAGATGGAACCCTGGGTACTGTTCCTGCTGACGCATGAAGTAAAGTCCTCGGATGGCCTGGTTATTTCCAAAAGAATCCAGTTTATTAAGGTAAGTCCCGAAGGTTCTGCCTCTTTTGCAGGCTGGGCCCCACATCTGGATCTAGAGCCCTTGCTGGCATCTGATAGGCCAAGAATGCAAGAATTGCTTAAATCCTCTTGGATTAATTCTGAGTTGGAACAGAAAGCCATTGGTTATGCGGCTTCAGCCTTGGTACCAGAGCATTACAGGGAAATCGCCAATAGAAGGGTCCAGCATGTGGACCGGACCCTAAAAGCAGTCCATGAACGCCTTACCAAGGAAATTGACTTCTGGTCTGACAGGGAAATAAGGCTTAAAGAGGATAAAGCTGCAGGCAAGGACGTCCGTTTGCAGATTGAAAACGTTTCCAGGACATTACAGGACTTGCAATACCGCCTGGAAAGCAGAAAACGCGAACTTCAAGCCATGCGACAGGTTCAGAATGGCAGTCCAATCATATTAGGATGTGCCCTGGTGGTGCCTGCTGGGCTCTTAATGGAAATAAGGGGTGAAAGCCCTGCCTTGGGTACCCCGGACGCCACAGCCCGAGCCAAGATCGAGAAAATCGCCATGCAGGCGGTCATGGAGCGGGAAATATCGAAGGGGCATGAGGTAAAAGATGTTTCTGCCGAGAAATGTGGTTGGGATATCACCAGTCACCCTCCAAGAGTACATGGTGTCCAAGCCGAGCCTATTCATATAGAAGTCAAAGGGCGGGCGGCAGGTGCTGACACTATCACGGTTACTCATAATGAGATCACCTGCGCCTTGAACCAGGCTGACAAGTTCATTCTTGCAATAGTGTTTGTGAACCCGGACGATTCTGTGGACGGGCCGCATTACATACCCAATCCATTCCGGAAGGAGCCTGATTGGGGGGCAGCCAGCGTCAATTACTCAATAGAGCAACTTCTTTCCCTAGGCAGGCAGAACTCGTAACGCAGATACTTAAACAAACCAAGATAGTCAAAAGGCATTGAAATCATGGATCACCCGGTCATCAGCCCCAAGAAGCTCATCGAAGTTGCACTGCCGCTGGATGCGATTAACGCCGCCGCCGCTCGTGAGAAGTCCATCCGCCACGGCCACCCCAGCACCTTGCACCTGTGGTGGGCTAGGCGACCATTGGCGGCAGCCCGTGCGGTGATCTTTTCCCAGTTGGTGCATGACCCCGAAGACCTCTGGCGCTGCCAAAACCTGGGTATGGAGCCCAATGCGCAGGTGAAGGGGCACTGGACCAAGGCCCGCTCCAGGCTGTTTTCCATCATCGAAGAATTGGTGAAGTGGGAAAATACCACCAACGAGGAAGTTCTGGGAAAGGCTCGCGAAGAGATCAGGCGCTCTTGGAGGGAAACCTGCGAGCTTAATAAGAACCACCCCCGGGCAGGCGAACTATTTGACCCTGAAAAAATGCCGGGGCTTCATGATCCATTTGCCGGTGGCGGCGCCATTCCCCTGGAAGCCCAAAGGCTTGGGCTAGAAGCTTACGCCAGCGACCTCAACCCCGTGGCGGTGTTGATCAACAAAGCGATGATTGAGATTCCGCCCAAGTTTGCTGGCAAAGTACCGGTGAACCCGGAGGCCCGCAAGGACAAGAATCTTTTTACCAAGGAGTGGAAAGGGGCTGAAGGCCTGGCAGCGGATGTGCGCTATTATGGCAACTGGATGCGCGATGAAACCGAGAAGCGTATCGGGCACCTTTATCCCAAAGTAAAAATAACCGCTGATATGGCCAGGGAAAGGCCAGAGCTCACGCCATATGTTGGGCAGGAATTGACCGTGATCGCCTGGCTTTGGGCCCGCACGGTGAAAAGCCCCAATCCTGCCTTTGCGCATGTCGATGTGCCGCTTGTCTCGACCTTCATGCTCTCCACCAAGGAGGGCAAGGAGGCCTATGTAGAACCGGTGATCGAGCAGGACAGCTATCGGTTCACGGTGAAGGTGGGTAAGCCGAGGGATGCAGAAGGGGCAAAAAGGGGAACCAAGTCCGGAAGCAGTGGAAGCAGTTTTCTTTGTCTGATGTCAGGAACACCAATGGCGTTTGATTTTCTTCGCGCTGAAGCGAAGGCGGGTCGGATGGGCACCAGATTGATGGCTGTTGTTGCTGAAGGCACTCGCGGGCGGGTCTATTTGTCGCCCAACCCACAAATGGAAGCAATTGCTCTAAGTGCAAAGCCGCAGGACACGCCGGAAACCAATCTGCCTGCAAAAGCACTTGGTTTCAGAATCCAAGAGTATGGTATGACCAAGTGGCGCGACCTCTTCACCCCACGGCAGTTAGTGGCGTTGACGACATTTTCCGATCTGGTGGGTGAAGCCCGCGACCTCATCCGGCGCGACGCCATCGCCGCGGGCCTGCCCGATGACGATAAACCCCTGCGCGACGGTGGCACCGGTGCTACCGCCTATGCTGAGGCGGTAGGGGTGTATTTGGGGTTTGTCCTTAGCAAGCAGGCCGACCTAGGAAATAGTCTTTGCCGCTGGGAGCCGGTAGCACAATGCCCCCGACAATTGTTCGGGCGTCAAGCAATCCCGATGATCTGGGATTTTGCCGAGGGGAATCCACTTGGCGACAGTTCAGGGGCGTGGAGTGTCTTTGTTGACGGCATTTCAAAGGCATTTTCGAAAACATTTGCTTTTGTACCACAGGGAGCAAAGGGGAATGTCATACAAGCTGACGCCAGCCAGCAATGCATCTCTACGGACAAAGTAGTCTCATCAGACCCCCCCTACTACGACAACATCGGTTATGCCGACTTGTCAGACTTCTTCTATGTCTGGCTGCGCCGTTCCCTGCGCCCTTTATTCCCTGATCTGTTTTCCACCATGGCAGTTCCCAAGGCCGAAGAATTGGTTGCTACACCTTATCGCCACGGCAGCAAGGAGAAAGCGGAGACCTTTTTCCTCGATGGGATGACCCAGGCGATGCACCGCATCGCGGAACAGTCGCATCCTGCCTTCCCAGTCACCATCTACTACGCCTTCAAGCAAACTGAAAGCACCACGGAGGGAAATGCTAGCACCGGGTGGGAAACATTCCTTTCGGCGGTTCTGAAGTCTGGCTGTGCTCTCACAGGCACCTGGCCGATGCGCACAGAAAACGAAAGTCGCATGATCGGTCAAGGCACCAACGCACTCGCCTCCAGCATCGTTCTCGTCTGCCGCAAGCGGACCAAGGACGCTGGCACCATCTCCCGCCGCCAGTTCGTCCGCCTGTTGAACGAGACGCTTCCCGCAGCGCGCGACGCTATGATCCGCGCCGACGAAGGTGACCATTCCCCAGTAGCCCCGGTCGACCTGTCCCAAGCCATCATCGGCCCGGGCATGGCGATCTTCAGCCGTTATAATGCTGTGCTGGAGGCCGATGGCTCCTCTATGTCCGTAAAAACTGCCCTGCAGCTCATCAACCGCTTCCTGGCCGAAGATGACTTCGACGCCGACACGCAATTCTGCTTAAACTGGTTCGAGCAGTACGGCTGGAACGCAGGCAAGTTTGGCGAAGCCGATACCCTTGCCCGGGCCAAAGGTACAGGTGTGGACGGTGTCCAACAAGCAGGGGTTATCGAAGCCGTTGCCGGGAATGTGCGTTTATTCAAGTGGAAGGAATACCCATCCGATTGGGATCCAGCAACCGACAAACGCCTGCCTGTTTGGGAAGCCTTGCACCACCTGATTCGCCTATTTAACCAGGAAGGGGACGCTGGCGCTGCCAAGGTATTGGCAGCCACGGCTAACAAGGCGGAGTCCATGCGCCAACTGGGTTACCGGCTTTATACCCTGTGCGAAAGAAAAGGCTGGGCGGAGGATGCGCGCGCCTACAACGAAGTGATTACCGGTTGGACTGGTGTTGAGTCTGCCGCCGCCAAGTTGCCCGGTGCCGGTACGCATCAAGGTTCCTTATTTGAAAACTGAAAGGTAAGCCCATGAAACCCTGGCGAGAAATAGCAATCCCCCATTCTGATGTTTTGAAAGGCACTTTCAAGCAGGCGGAATTTGCTGCGGATATTACCGCAGTCAGAACAGGGAAGGCGCCTGATATTTATAAGAACGCGGCGGCATTCTTTGAGCGCACTTACATCACCGAAGGGATGAAACTGCTGCTTACTCAGGTTGCCGAGCGCATTTCAGGTAAAGGGGGTGAGCCTGTCATTCAGCTTCAAACGGCTTTTGGCGGTGGCAAGACCCATACCATGCTTGCAGTCTGGCACCTGGCTACGCGCCTATGCCCGCTTTCCGATATGCCGGGCGTTGCATCGATTGTTGAAAATGCCGGGCTGATGGACTTGCCCAAGGCCAATGTTGCAGTCATTGACGGCACCGCCCACTCTCCTGGTCAGGCCTGGAAAGAAGGACGCACACAGATTAAAACGCTCTGGGGCGAGCTTGCCTGGCAGCTTGGCAAGGCCGATGGCTATGCCATGGTGGCTGAAGCTGATTCCAATGGAACCTCACCCGGTAAGGCACTATTGCGTCAGCTTCTTGAGAAATACGCACCCTGCGTGGTGCTGATGGATGAATTGGTGGCCTATATCAGGCAATTTCCGGATGGAGGTAACCTAAGCGGGGGTTCGTATGACAGTAATCTTTCTTTCATCCAATCGCTTACCGAAGCGGCAAAGCTTGTACCTAATGCGGTGATACTGGCCAGTTTGCCAGAATCTGAGATTGAAGCAGGAAGCGCCAAAGGTGTTGGTGCTTTAAAGGCATTAGAAAAGACCTTTGGGCGTGTTCAGGCCCTATGGAAGCCCGTGGCCCCGGAGGAAGCCTTTGAAATTGTCCGCAGACGGTTATTTGAGCCCATACGGGATGAAAAGGAAAAACTTGCGGTTTGCAGGGCTTTCGCAGATGCTTACCGTTCAGAAGGTGCTAGCTTGCCAAGCGAAACCCAGGAAGGCAAATATTATGATCGTCTTTGCCAAGCTTACCCCATCCACCCCGAATTTTTCGCCCGCTTGTATGAAGACTGGACCACTATTGACGGTTTTCAACGCACACGCGGAGTATTAAAACTGATGGCCAAGGTCATCAGCAGGCTTTGGAAAGCCAATAACACCGATTTACTGATCATGCCCGGCAGCCTGCCTCTGGCAGATTCCGAGGTGAAAAACGAAATGACTTACCTGCTGCCTCCTGGTTGGGACCCAGTGATTGATTCCGACATTGATGGTGATAGGGCGGAAACCACGGAACTGGAGGCAAAAGAGCCACGCTTTGGCCAGGTAAATGCCGCTCGAAGAGTGGCCAGAACCCTCTTCCTGGGGTCTGCACCTTCCAGTGTCGCGGCAAAGCCAGGTGTTAGGGGCATTGACAGGGGTAGAGTGATCCTGGGATGCTTGCAGCCAGGGCAAACCGGGGCTGTTTATTTGGATGCATTAGGCCGTATTGCCGATCGCCTGCACTATTTAAACAGCAGCGGTGACAAGAATGACACCACCACCCGCTACTGGTTTGACACTAGAGCTAACCTCCGGCGGGAGATGGAGGACCGCAAAAGGCGATTTGATGAAAGAAGCGAAGTACGCCTAAAGATCGAGGAAGTAGCCAGGAAGCTTTTCAATAATACCGCTGCATTTGATGGGGTGCATGTATTTACACCCCATGCGGATGTACCGGATGACAGCGCCTTAAGGCTGGTATTGTTGCCCCTGGAAGCTTATTACCTAAAAGAGAATTCCCAGCCATCGGAAGAATGTGTTCGGGAATATCTTAAAAACCATGGTAACCAGCCAAGACACAGGTTGAACCGGCTGATTTTTGTTGCCCCTGATCATGGAACCCTTACCCGCCTGAAAGACGCTGTGCGGACCGCACTGGCATGGGCTAGCATTGTGGACGACATAGACAGCGGCAAGCTGAATATGGATCAAATTCAGAAAAAGCAGGCCCAAAAGGAAGCCCTTTCCTCCAACGAAGTTTTACCCCGCGTGGTAAGGGAATGTTTTAAGTGGCTTATCACCCCAGTGATTCACGATGCAAAATCCACTGTTCCATCCATGGAGGTCTATCCCCTGAATACCACCAGCGGGACCACAGCATCGGAATTGGAAAGATGCCTGCAGGACAATGAATTGGTCATCGATAGGTGGGCTCCCATTCACCTACGCAACCAGTTAAGCAATCTTTATTGGAAGGAAAACCGACCGGCAATTGAGGCCAAGGCGTTCTGGGAAGACTCCCTTAAATACCTTTATTTGCCAAGGTTAAAGTCCAGGGAGGTTCTTTCGGAAGCCATCAAGGCTGGTACCAATACCTGTGACTTCTTTGGCACAGCCTATGGGATTACCGACGGCAAATATGACGGATTTCAAATGGGGAAAGGCCCGGTTTCTTTTGATGATTCGATAATCCTTATAGAGCCAAAATCAGCCAAGGCTTACATGGAGAGTTTGAAGCCAGGCCCCATTCCTCCAATAATAACGCCTCCGGTGGGTCTGGTCGACGATGGTGGTGGGGTAAAAGATCCACTTATAAAAGGCCCGGACCCTTCACTAACAGGAACATCTTTCAAAAGCTTCCGTGGTTCAGTGGAGGTGAACGCTCCATTGGCAAAATCAAAGCTGAACACTCTTGCAGAAGAAATTATAGCATTGCTTGTTTCTGACCCGCATGCCAATGTGCGTGTCACTCTGGAGATAGAAGCAGAGTTCCCGGACGGTGTGAAGCAAGACTTGAAGCGGAGCGTTAGTGAGAATGCCAAGAGCTTGAGCTTCAATATTGTGGAGTGGGAGTAGTTTAGGCTTTAGGGCAAAGGCTTATCCATTAATAAACATCAAGTACCAAAGCATAGGGTAATCAAAATTTTGCTAAACCAAAGGAGATTGCTAAAATGTCCAATCAGTCCAAAAGCGATTTTGCCTCCTTCTGCCTAGAAAATGGCATTGATCCCCAAAAAACACCAGAAGCTGTTGAAAAACGCTTAAAAAGGTTAATGGGGAAGAACCGGTATGAAAAGTATTTGGACACAACAGACCATGTTCACGCAGGTCTTCTGCCTATCAAACATACTTACGAGTGCATGAATTCTTTGGAAGAAGCAAATTGTCTGATTTCCCATCAGGCAGAAATATTTGTGAATGTTTCTTTTGCAGTTTATTTGAAAATAAAAGACCGATTAATTCCTGGTTTACAAGTTGGTGATTTGGGTTGTTACACTGGTATATTTGTAAAATGGCTAGCGTCAAAATATGAAGATTCAAGGTTTTTAGGTTTTGATTTATCCAAAAAGCACATTAATTTTTCAAAACAATCAAACAGTTTGCCAAATTTGAATTTTACTGTATGGGACTACTCAAAGACTGGCTCTTACCTAGCACAGCCCTGCGATATACTATTATCTGTTTTTGGCATCGATTTTGATCCAGCTTCATCTGACAACTGGTCCTTGGACTCATCAAATCTTAGGGATTGCCCTGCATACATAGAAAAATGCAAAGAGGCATACGGGTATTTTAATTCTTGGAAGGAGGCAATTAAGCCAGAGGGTATACTTGTTGCAGTCCTTAGGATTCCCAGTGTAAATCATCTAATTTCCTGTGTAGATGCAGCGTCAAAAGCTGGCTGGAAATTTGATTTGAATAGTTCCATGAGGGTTACTTCTGACGAGGAAAGTTTTCCTTTAATGGTTTTCCATGTAAGTGGATCCGAGGAAAACAGCTTTTCTCAAGAATCGTTGTTAGATTGGTGGGAATACAACTATCCCTCGAGCTCTAAGTCTGTTGATGAAATTCAATACATAAAAAAATGGAACATGATGAAGGACAAGACGGTTATCAAGGAATCCACCAAAACTTACCCTGATGGGCACACAATGATATGCTTAATAGGTAAATCTGGAGAAATTGCATTCTCTTACAGTAGGGCAACTACTGGCTTCACAAGATTAAAAATTGTCCCAGCAGACCAATTAGAAAGCTTGCAGTTTATAAGGGCTTAAGTACTGGTACAAAACTTTTATCCATCTCTGATCTTTCCCTTGTGATTCTCCATGCACTACGGCAACAAGTTTCACTTCGGCACATACAAGACTCCCAAGGTCAGGATAGGAGACGTTATTACCTGCCTTTTTCGAGACTGCGACGTAATAGTAGTTGGGCTGTCCGCAGGCAGAATCCAGTGGCCTCTTGGGCAAAGACCTGGCAAAGGTGCAAAGACCTTTGTTGTCTATGGTGACCTAGAACGTGCTATTCGCAGGGAGTCTTTGCGATCCATCTGCTATTGGTTTGGAGTAACCAGCCAAACCGTCACTCTTTGGAGAGCGGCACTTGGAGTACCGCGGTGTAATGAAGGTACAGTTCGCCTACTTAGCGAAAACTTCAAGACACCATGGGGCAAAGAAATCATTGCAAAAGCCCATGCCAAGTTAAAGGATCCAGCGCGTTGCGAGAAAATACGGCTTTCAAAGCTTGGAAAGAAACGGCCAAGAGAACTCATAGAGAAGCTTCGTCAGCACAACCTCGGAAAAAAGCACACTCTGGAAACCCGCAGGAAACTTTCCATTGCCCAAAAACGCCGGGGTGTAATACCTCCAGCGGCAGGTGTGCCATGGACGGAGGCTGAACTTGAGATTCTTTTGAATCACCCAAGGCATGAGGTTGTAAGGCTAACGGGACGAACACTTAAGGCCGTTGATAATGCCAGGGTTGTTGTTTCTAAAAAATATCCTGACAGAGAGTTTAAGATACCTTTAAAGGTTGCTAAGCGCTGGTCTAGTGCGGAAATACTACTTTTTCAGAAACACGGGACTGCCTATGTTGCCAGGAAGACCGGGCGTTCCCCTGTCGCTGTTGTGGCCATGCGTGATAAGCTTCGTCGTCAGGGTAAACTGTAAGAAAATCTTTTATGGGCCTTACTGATCGCTGAAGGTATGTTTTCTGGAGCCGTCATGAAAACCACACCCCTACCGCCTACTTTCTTGCGCGATGAGTCTATTACCCCTCACCAATGGTATAGGATCACCAAAGAGGCTGCTGGTGTCTAGCTCTCATTTTTAGGTCTGCCGTGATCTTAAGTGTTTTGCTGCTTTGGGGGACACCTCCAATGCCAACCAAAACTCGCTTTTAAACTGGTAGCGATTTGGGGACACCTCCAAATAAACAAAACACTTAAGATCACGGCAGACCTAAAAATGGAGATTAGACATCAGATGTGTCTTCATATGCTGGAAGCGCTTAGCTCCGGTATGCTAGGGAATCCTAAAAAATTTCTTACTTACTAGCCTGCTTAGTAAAAATGGGAGGCGGTAATGGAACAGGCGTAACAACGGGAACAAAGGGAGCTCCAAAACTGTCTTGTATTCCAGCCCTTGGAATCGGTCGAATTTCAGTCCCAGCGCTACCAGCATTTGGTGGTACAACAACTGGTGGTTTTGTGGGAATTGTAGGAGCAGCTTCACTTGGACCGGGTACACCGTTGGGAACAGCGGGAACAGTCGGAGTAGGAATCGGCCGACCGTTGGTAGGCGAAGAAGCAGTTGCAGTTCTTTTGACACCATTAACGAACTGATTCTTGTCAAACCTTGGAGGGTTTGGGGAATACCCATTTTCCCACATAAACCAAGCAATACGATTACCCAGGGGGACATAAATATCCACAGTTGCATCTGCCAATCTTTCGCCAACTTTGGATGACATTACAGACGTTGCAATCGATGCTTTTGCGGGAAGGGGAATGGCATCTGAAGCCATATCAAGAGCTTTTGTTATCGTTGTTTTCCATGCGCTGTATGGATCACCCTTGCGGGCAAAATCCCTGATTTCCTCTAGAGCCCTTTCGTTATTTGAAGGACTTGAAAATATATCAAGACCTAGAAGCAAACTTTTGGCAACAACCGCACCATTTACTATTAACTTGCTTTCATTTTCCAACGATTGCTCTAAAGTTATCAAAATGTTTTTTTGTGAGGCTGGAATATTAGGATTTTTCTTTATCGACTCAGCGATTTTCGCATCCACCCAATCTTTAACATTTTTAGAATTAACCGCTTTATCAACATTTATATCCACAATTTTTTCCATAACTTTTTTGGCCATATCAGATTTAGATGCTTTATTTTTGTTATCTGTGCTTGTATTCATGCCCTCTGGACTAGTGTCTGGGGTACCATTAAGTTCTGGAGCAACACGAAAATCTGATTCATTTGCAGATCGCATTATCTGCAAGTATTTGTCATGCGCCGTGATCAAATGCTGATATTTTTTGTCTTCTTTAAAGAATTCAAAATCTTTATGCATTTTGATTGTATTTGATATGACTTTCTCACGCAACTCTGAACCTATGACTGTGGCAGACCATTTAAGGAATATATCAAAATCATTTAGCATTATTTGCGCACGAGATATATCTTTATTTAATAAATTTCCAGTATGAAAATCAGCATAAATACGAACCATTTCTTTTATATCATTATCGAGATTTGCTGCAATTATGTTCTTTGATGCTTGACTTCTTCCAGAGGACACATTAAAAATCTCCAAACACTTTAAATCGCTTCCTGAAAAATCTACTGTCTCGGAACCGTTCACATAAATTTGGATGGAAGGTGGTCTCATAAATAGCTTGGCGATAGGGTGGATAGAGGGGATATCGTCCCTTACAGCGCCCATCTCTATCCTGCTAACTATTCCTGCAGATATTGGTTTTTCGCAATTTTTATCATAAATAATAGCTATATGCAAATTGTGACAAACAGACGAGAAAGACGGATCTAAAGGATGATTAAGATACCAACTGGTATTCCAATACCATTTGCCATTCTTTGCACTTTCGGGCCATTCACCTGGCGCAGTCCCAACGTTAACTTCACAAATAACGGTTGGAATATTTATTTTATCAGAAGACAAAACGGGCCTAGATTGATCTAAAAGCAGATTGCGCAATTCCTCGGCCGAAGAGAGATCCTTTTTTGCTAATAATGCTTGTGAACTGTTTGCAAGGCCCCCGGCCCTTAAAACTTTTGTTACAAATCTGACACCGCCATCGAGTGAACTCGCAAAAAACAAACTATCTTTGTAGCCCTCATCATATTTTGCAGGGACCCCAGGTTTTTGGCTTGGGAACATCGCTAACACTGCTTCCTGAGCCATGAAAAATCTTGCTTGCTTGTTATTTGCGCCAGTTAGATTGAATCTATTTTTTGATGAATCAGGTTCTTGCGCAAAAGGGAAGGAATACTGATGGGTAAATAACAGCACTAGAATGAGCGTGATCGAATGGATCCAATTAAACTTGTCTCGCATTAGATTAATCTCCTTCAACTAAAACGCCATAGGAAACCCAAATTACGCACCAAAATTTACGAAGCATAATGATTATCGATTTAGGTTTATTTAATCAATCTATTCTTTATTTGACAATAACAATTAAAAAGATGAAGTTTTTAGCGATTTTTCTTTGAAGCGACTTCAGCACGATTGGTGAAAACTTGGATTTGACCCATCACGGTATAAGGTACAAGGTATGAAGTCTGCCGATGTTCACTGGATCTAGTTTGTTTTCGAAAATGCTAGATTTCATTCCACGGCGTGATTCATAGGTACTTTTCCTGCAGTGACCAGTTTTTTCCAGGGTTTCGCCCAACTCATCTACCGCGATATCCTTCGATGCATTGAGACTCACCTTTATGCCCTCGCACCAATACTTTGCCAATTTTTGATTTGATTGAAAGTTCAAAAGAAGCACACTAGATGCCGGGGGCCAGTTTCATGACTAGAGGGATTTTCACGATTTCGCGCAAATTCTTATTCGCCAGGGTCGTGATCTTTATGCAAACGAACAGTTTAAATTGCATTTGAAGGAATCAGTTTACGCTTTCGATTCCTTGACCGCGGGCCATTCTCTTTTGAAGGAGGTTAAGCATGAGCGCCAAATACAAGTTGAACGCAGCCAATATCAATGGGTGTCTGTTGGTGGTCAGTATTTTGGCTCAGCAAGTCAATCCTGGCTGATTTTCCTGATTCTCCTCGTTGTGTTCCTTGGTCTTTCACTTCCTTTAAAATCCATTCGGCTGTAACAGCCAAAAGAGGGTCTATGAGAAACGGTCATAGTCATCTTAATTAGCGCCAGTAAGAAGTTAAGGAAAAGGTGAGAATGTGGGCATAGGATGGGTATTTAATCTGATATCTAAAAAAAACCACTCACACCAGCGTAATGCTGTGTGAATGGTTCTTGATAATTACCCTAACTGTGACTTTAACTCATGAATCAACGCACTTGCCTGCTGAATGTTTAGTTCATTGAAAGAACTTACCTTTTGCGCATCTAATAGCGGTTGATAAGGGATTTTACCTTTTCTCAGAAGGCCCCGGATCAAAGCTAATTGCTTTTCAGAAGCCCGCCTTATGGAGTCATTTTGGGATTGTTTCTCAACCTGATGGTCCAAGATAGCAGGTTTTTGGTCAGGAGTATTTGGCACTTCATGGCCCCCTGCTCCTTTACCAACTTCCTGATCAAGGGCATTGCGAACTAACTCGAAAAGCTTCTGCATGTGCAGCTTGAGTTTTGATGGATCACCCAGCAGTGCTGAATCAATTTCGACTTCTAGGCTCACATTACCCCCTTTAGAGCCATAATGATTGTCAGAAACTTTCCTGCATGAGCCGACATATAACATCATCATGTTAAACCTGCCTTTCTTTTCTGAGAATTTGAACCAAACACCCATTTGTTCGTGAGAAGACTTTCTTCACGACGATCCTTTTCAGGCTGAAGCCCATATGCCTCAGCCTTTGGACAGAAATACCTAGTTCATCAGCGATCTTTTTAGCTTTCATAAAGCCTCCTTTTGGCCGTTACAGCCTTATTGACTTTGAGTGAAATGAAAGACCAATGAACACAACCAAGAGAATCAGAAAAATCATCCAAGACTGAGATGCTGCGCCAAAAATGCCAGCCATTAGCAGGCAGCCATTTATATTGGCTGCGTTCAACTTGTGTTTGGCACTCATGCCTAACCTCCTTAAATAGAGAAAGGCCTGCCCCAGAAGAGGCAGGCCTGAATAAGTAACCAAAAGCAATTAAACAGCCATCAAGCTTGCAACCTTTTCCTTAAGCTTCGCGGAAGCCTCATCCAGCAAGGACTCCAAGCGAGCTTGTTCTCCGGCAAGATAAGAAGCATAAGTTTCCACCTTGAACCTGGCTTGCTGGAGCTGGGAAGCAGCTTTCTCGAACGTACCTTCTCTGGTATCATCCCCAAAAGCATCGATCATCAAACGATACTCATTCACCAAATTGCTAAGGCCATTGGCGATGGCATCTTTGACGGACCTGTCTCCTTCACGGGTTCCCGCTGGCACCGGAAAGCGCAGGATTGTGCATCCAAGGCGAAGCAGAAGGCTTTCCAGCTTATTCACAAAATCCTGATGCCTTTGGGCAACAAAATAACAGCCGCCCTGGGGCCTTATTGGGAACAGGCCTCCGTTTTGCTCAATAAGCCTGATAAGAACTTTGCCAATGTCTGAACCACGCCGTCGATTAAGTTCAGCATCAAGCTCCCTCTGCACAGCTTCTCTAAGATCCTGAAGCTCGCAGGAAACCTTACCAGTGTTTTTCTCTACTTTGAGCAATGCCTCAATTTGGTATGTGAAAACCTCTTCTTCCCGTCTTTCCAGGGTAAACTGAAAAGTGATGGTTTCAGCATCTTCTTCCAAAACCTTAACAAGCCGCTTTTGTCCCAGGACTTTGCATACCCTCCTAAAGGCAGCGCAGACTGGAAGATATGGTAGAACGGAAACAGGAAGATCTAGGCTCTCAAAAACCTTCACCAACTCGGCATGACTTACGCAAACCTTACTACAATTCCAAGATACAATTTCGCCAAGCAACTCTCTTTGTTTAGCGTGGGCGAGCATATCTCGCATATTAGCGATCATAAAAAATCTCCTTGATTAGATGTGTTAGATGGAAAAAACTTGCTCTGACCTGAAAGTTTCAGGATGGAGCGTCTCAAAAAGATGAACCTTGTCTGAAATGGTTGCCAAGTCACCAGGCTCAGAGCCGATGACAAGGCTGGTTAGCTTAGCTTTTACAGAAGCTTTCCATTCCAGAAAAGCCTCTGCATCCTTGGCACTTATCCTCAGTTGAGCATCGGAGATATAGATTAGGTCGGTTTTGCCTTCCGGTGCTCCAATCTCACCAAAGATGGCTGGCATTTCGCTGACTGGCAGGTCTTTGTCAGACCCTCCCCCTATAAAGGCTGCGCTCCAATCCAGAAGTTCCTTGGTTTGAGAGCTAGCAGGTGATAAAGCCAGAACAGAGTGGCCAGTACCTCCGCTGAAAGAAACAATGCCACACCAGCGCTTTTGACACCTTGCAAGCCAGGCAAAGGTCAGAGCAATAGCTTTGGCATGCTCGACCTTGGTACCGTTCATGCTGCCGGACTCATCAACAACAACCACAACAGGCCCTAAACCTGCTTGTTCGTGGCTTTCAAAGTCCCTTAGTTGAAGCTGACCATCGGCAAAGCGCCTTAGGAAGTCCAATTCCAGTTCAGGCAGGGCGATTCTTAGCAATTCCATAGAAAGAATCCGGCTAAGTTCACATCCCAGGACTACTCCTGTAAAGTGATCCATGCCATTATTTCCAAGGATGGTGTGACAACCCTGGGCCACCTGCTTATAGCAGCCTGCCAGCCTGGCAATCTGCCTAATGACAGCATTGGCCTGAAAACACCTAAAAAGATTGGCAAGTTCCTTCGAATCCAGCGATCTTCCGGGTTT
>Ga0255169_1000118_pt1 | contig 44229 bp, 50 predicted proteins | sample Atl_Miss_RepC_8d_FD_183179 | JGI IMG/M metagenome (GOLD analysis project Ga0255169, IMG submission 183179) | Freshwater microbial communities from Altamaha River, Georgia, United States - Atl_Miss_RepC_8d | ecosystem: Environmental > Aquatic > Freshwater > River | place: USA: Georgia | collected...
TTAACAGACCACACAGGTCTTTGAAGATGAAAACACCAAATGAATTTGCAACTGAATATAAAATGATGTTAACAAGTTAAAACAATTTTGGAATCTATAACGTCTCTAGTCGATGGGATACGGTCACTCGGAGCTATTCCTGAAACAGCTATTTGCTCTAAACGATTAATTTCAACACCACTATTTAATACATTTTTAACATTAGAAGGTCTTCCTGAATTTTTACCTTCTTCTATTTTCTCTTCAATACCAAAAATAATATAGCCGCCTTCGCCGTTTGCAAAAGAACAGAGATCGGCAAGAAACTCTTTTTTATCGGCATCTTTGCTTCCTGTAATATCTCTCTTATAATCAAGATTTTCATTTTCAGATTGTTCGGTGGCAATTAGCAATTCTATATCATCCCAATCAATATCTTGAAATTGTTTATCAAAAATCAATTTTTGCCTCCTGTCCCGCTAAATTTCTATAAGCTAAAAATTTCTTTTTAAATCACATTCTTAGAGCTGCTTCTTTTAAACCTTGAGTAAGTCGTCTTGTCGTAGTTACAGATAAAGCAGGAAGCTCCGCTGCTTTTCCAAAGAAAACCAAATACTCTCTAATTTGAGCATCGTGCGTAGCGAGCGCAGATAAAAATTTTAAAAGTTGATCAACAGTAAACTTGCTAATTTTATAATTGATAATTTCAGACATTCTAGTTGGAGGGATATCAACTAGTTCTGCAACATCTTTTGACTTCATCTTTTTTGCTATTGAGAATTGAACAAAATGTTTACAAAGACCCAGTTTAACTATGTCTTGCGCAGATAATTGAGATTTATCAGTGATATGAGTTAAATTTTTTTTATTCTTTTTAACATTTTCTTCTAATTTCAAAAGTTGCTCATTTGTATATTTTTTCATATCTACCATCCAGGAAAAAGAGTTACAGTGTATATTTCTTCAAATTTGTCGTAATTCAGTTCAAATATCAAAATAAACAATTTATTTTTAAATCTCCCAGGTATTGGACAATCAATCTTAACCTCAAACCTAGAGATTCTACCCCTAAAATTCCTAGGAGAAATGTATTCTCCATCTAACATCATTAAGAATTTCTCAACATCGCTAACTGTGAAATTTGTTCTTTTGCTACGATTTAAATTCTTTGTCTTTGAATTCAAACCATAATTAATATGATCAATTTCAATAACAGCTTTCTTAATTAAATTTCCATTAAGATTTAGCCGTCGTTTGAGAGTTATTTCTTTAATCTGTCCCCTGTCTACTTTAGAGCTTGATTTCTTCACTATAATACTTCTATCGGAATAACCCAAACGAAAAGTTACAAAATTTTGTAACTTTTGTCATTTGTTATTTATTTAGTTTTAAATCAAATATATGCCACCTAAAGCCTAATTGATCTCAAAACTAAACTTTCGTTTGATTCTGTAAAATAGTATTCATTTTATTTCTACGAGTCCAAGACAAAAGCGATTTACTATATTCTTAATTGCGGTCCAACTCCACCTGCAATTATTTCGCGATCTTAAAGATCTGTTATGAAGCTCCTTGACGAACACGAGCGAACAAACCACTTGGACTTGTTCAACTTTGTTGCAATTTCAGATAATGAAAGGCCTTTTTGATATTCGGCCGCAATAATTTTTGAAAATCGAATCCTCTGACTGAAGACTATCTCAATAAAATCAATAGCTTCCAAGAGTTCGTTTATTGGAAAGCGTGGTTCACCAATTTTAGGTTCTTCTTTTGGGCCCATTACATTGCCTTCACACAAATAAATTGTTATTTTAATGAATAGTGAATTCTAGAGCTAAACTTTTATCTAAATATTTTATTTTAGCAAATCTGACTATTTTCTCGTTATGCGCGCATACATTCTCCCAAGTCAACGAACGTGTTTCTGTTAATAAAACTACAAAAAGGATTTCGATAGTGAAAGCAACTTATGAACAACCCTTTGGCAAAGAACCAATCGACAGAAACACCGTCTTTGAATTTCCTGATTTTAAACTCAGATACATTAAAGCTGTTCCTCTAACTGCGGAAGAGCTTAAAAGAAAACAAGAGGCCTTAAACGATGGAATAGATGGAGGTGATACTATGCTAGCCCCATCAGATGTATTCAGAGTGGAAAAGCATAACAACGAACAGGTCACAGAACTAAAGATGCGCAAACTACCCTACGCCAGAGCGCCGTTTACTGTTGGGCAAAAGAAATTTACTTTGAAAAATTCTCAATCCCAAGCTGGAATGTGGATCATCAAACAAGACGAATAGATTCATTTAAAAATTACGAAAAACGCATATCCTACGACCATCGAAGAGAAGAACCCGACTCATTCAATTTAGGTTCTTCTCATTTAACAGTTGATCAATTACACTTGTCTTATGATTTTAAGTTTTTTGCTAACGGTGGTTATGTCTATGTCTAATAATGCAGATGCATCGCAATCTAATAAAGTTATTACAACAAAAGTTGAGTCCCTCTTTGAAAAAGAATGGAAAAAAATTTTTCAATCTTTAAAAAAGAATAAAACAGGCTCTGATGATGTTATAAATTGGACCTTCAGAACAACCGCTCCCATTCCAACCAAATGGCCTAGTGATAAAATAAATCAAATGGTTTACTACGCGTACGCGAGAGGTCTAGCTTTGACTCAACTCAAAGATGGAGAATATGTGGGTCCAGTTTGGGGCAAAGCCGTGATGAGTCTCAATTCAAAATCTAAACCTCAGGTTGTACTCATAACTGATAAAATTACACAAACATCAACTCGAGGTGTTCGGCCTCTAAAAGATGAAGAAATTGAAATTTTAAAGTTCGATCCACTCAATTTACTCACACAAAAAAGATCCTCAGAAGGCGATGCAAAAATAAAATCATACTATTGTCTAGCAATAAAATTGGGAAACATTCCTCCCGAAGTTATTGCTGCTCATCCATCTTTTTTCGAATGGTTAGCTTGTTCTGAAAAATGATCATGCCACTTAAGTTGAAAAGTTATAATTTAATAAGCTTAGTATTTCCCCTGATGATATTTACAAACTGCTTATACAATAAATATTTCATCAAACAGCATCATCATGATTCGCGTGAGTCACTTCATTTACATTTTCAGCTTCAACATGCTGAATTTTTTTTCTTTTGATAAATTCACGTGCTTTTTTTCTTTCCTTAACACGAGATCGATCTCCGTACCTATTGAGTATTTCAAGCATATGATCGATAACTTCAGCAAGAGCAACATAAAGATTTGAATCTGATTTTTCAACAGTGACCCCATCATACCGAGCACCCAGAACATGCAATTTAACCTTAAAAAGATCTGGCCCTGCTTGAAAAGGTGAATTTTCCATTTCCAATGTTATTTTAATATTACTTCCCGCTAAGTCAGGAAATTTTTCAACTAAATTTTCTATTCGCACCTGAACTGCATTACGAATAATATCTGATTTATCTAAATTTTTAAACTTAACCTGAATCATATAATTCTCCCTTCGAATTTATTTTTAAAGTAATCGATTTGAGTACATTCATCGCCAGTGCAAACAGTTGGTAATTGAAAACAAGCATTTTTAAGATTATTCAGTTGAGTTCCTACAGATGTTTCCAACCAAGGGTTGATAGCTAGTAGTTTTTGAGAAGTTTCCCAACACTGAACAGGTTGAAATTTCATCCGTTCAAGTTCAGTTTTTATTTGATGAATTTCAGTTTTTGACGTTTGCGACCATGCAAGCTGCTTTACAGTCGCCGCAATGCTGTTAAACACCCAATAACCAGTCCATGTCACTAAACTAAAAAAAATGACGATACAAACTGATCCTGCAACAAAAAATATTTTTAATTTACGCATAGATTTCGGTGATTTTTGCAAAGCTTTTATAATCTCAAAAAAAATAAATTTTTTCATTTAAACCTCTTTTAAAAATCGTTAAATTAGCTTCAATAGTCATTACAAAGTTGAATAAATTGGTATTTCCTTTTCAGATCTCAAATGTGCAACTGAGCCAAAACCTGTAATGTAAGTCGTTAAATCTCGTATTTGATTTTCTTTATCCTGAATTAAGACTTCCACGATATGCCTCATACTTATGAGTGCAATAGGCTTTCCTTTATCCAATACTGGAAGATGTCTAATATGAACTTTTGACATCACATACAAACACTCTTCAAGATTAAAACTTGGTTCTACATAATAAACTTTTGAGGTCATTGCTAATTGAACTTTTGATGACAAATCCACTGCGTGATATATTGAAGCTTTTGCAAAATCTTTTTCAGAAAAAATTCCACAAAGTTGGTTATTTTTTGTAACAAGTACTGCACCACTTCGTGTTTGCTCTAAAACAACAAGTGCTTCAATCAGCTGAGCGTCTGGACTTACAGTTGGAAAAAAGCGAAGTCCTTTTTGGTTTATTAAATCATTCACAGATCTTTTCATAAAAGTCCTCCTTAAAGTTATAGTCGTTACAAACTTCGTGTTTGCTGTAACTCTAATTGTAGAGAAAATTTATAGATTGTTAAAATAGATAAATATAATAATTAGCATCGCTATTTAATATGCAAATATCAAATTCAAAGTCAATTGTTGTTGTTTTTAATAACTATTCCACTGGTTTCTGATCAGAAAAACACTTTTCAATATCATCAAAAATTTGAAACTCTGTTATTTTTTTAAATGCTAAATCAACAATAATAATCTCAGCAAAATGATCATGAGTTTTTGATTTAAAAATAACAAAATATTCAAAACCGTGTCTAAAAAATACTATACATTTTTTTAGATCATTTAAATACCCGTATATAGATTCATCGGCAATATCAAATAAACTTGAAAAATCCGAGGCCTTACACCAATCACTAAACTCATTTAATCTATTCCCGACTATTGTCGAATAAATTTTGCCGTTGATATCTTTTAAATAAATATAATTAGTCCAACAATCACCATCAGATACTTGATAAATCTGTTTCAAAAAATGAGGAACAACAACATCATGTCGTTGTTCGAATTGCAGAAACATTTCTGTACTAATTGGATTACTTATCTCATCAGGCGACCAAAATTGATTTAAAATTTGTGACATTTATTAAACTACCAAATATAAAATTATAAGTTAAAAACTAATGTGATGGCCTACTGCAAGCACCTAAAGTTTGACAATTTAAAATGTCATTACGCAAGTCCATAAGTTCATCAAGACTATACGGTAATTCAAAATCAAAGCCATGATTCACGACGCCACTTTGACCAATAAAATAAAAAGTTTTTGTTTTATTAAATTGAGTTTTTGTAAGTTTTTTTTTGCGATCAAACATCCACTCAAATGACAGTGCCTTTGAAGAATTCACATGATCTAAAAAACGTTTGCGCTGCTCTTTAGCCTTCTTCAAGCCACTTTTAGGGCTTTTCCAACATTTGACTTCAGCAATAACATTGGCAACTTGAGTTTGATTATCAAATACAACTAAATCGAGCTCACCAATTGTATTTCCAAACTTATCTGAATACTGAATACCAGTAACAACCGTATACTTTGGTTGAGGATATTTTTCACTAAAACGCAATCTTGCAACTTCTTCACAAATCGCTCCAGTCGGCTCTAAATCACGACCTAAATTTTTAATTTGCTCAAAATCCTCTGGCAACCCCGCGTAAGTAAAGTTTATTGAAATCGATACCACTATAAATAATAAAAATTTCACAATGCTCTCCTCAAAAAATAAAAATAGCGAAGACTAGGTTTACAATCAATATTTGCCAATCTCAATTGTAATTGTAATTTTAACTTGGTGTATTTTAAGCCAAAATCATTAAATTCGATTATATTCCACGCATTGTTTTAATTTGATGACGTAAACGTTGAGATAAATTATCAATCACAAAAACGATTGCAAGTATTAAGAGCAATGTTAATCCAGCATATTCAAATTGTCGCCACTCTAAAAAGTACATTAGCTGTTGACCAACACCACCGGCCCCCACTAAACCTAAAATACTTGCATTTCTAAAATTATACTCAAACATAAAAAAGAAATTAGATACAAGTAATGGATACGAAATTGGTCTGAGTGCAAACCAAAATGCCTGAAATCGACGAGCTCTTAACTGTCTTAGTGCCATATAGCATTTTTGATCTAAGTCTTCCAACCCTTCATAATTTAATTTTGAAATATAACCTACAGTATAAATCGACAGCGCTAGTAAACCACTGACAGCACCTAAACCCAAAGCAGCCACAAATATCAAGGCCCACACCAATGAAGGCACTGTACGAATCGTCATTAATATAAAACGAACGGGTCTAGAAATACTGTTTTGAAAAATATTATTCAAACTTAAAATTGATAATGGTATAGCCAAAATAGCTCCCAATAAAGTGCCCCAAAATGCGATTGAAATCGTTTCCGCAATTGAGCTCATAACATCCACCCAATTAAACTTTTGCCATGTTTCAACTGTTGGAATAAACGACCTGAGTGTTGAGAAAAATAATTTTACAAATGAATCTGGATTATAACCAGTTGTATTTAAAAAATAAAAGGAAAATACCAATAGACCTAAAAAAACAAAAATCCAATTTAACAATGGAAAATGATAGTGATTTGGCCTGCGATGTTTAAATGTTAAATAAATGACCTTGTTAAATTCATCTCGTGATATTTTTTGATCATGCTGGGACAATATAAATGCAAATTGATATTTATTTTGAAGTGATTTGATTAAAATAAATATAGCCTCCGCACTTTTGCGATCAAGCTGATTAAACCCCTCATCTGCTAATAAAATTGCTGGATCTGAAATTAAAGCACGTGCAATAGCAACTCTTTGCTTTTGACCACCAGACAAATAAGCCACTTTTTGATCAACCAACTCAGATAAACCGACATCTTCAATAAGTTGAAGTGCTTTTTTTCGAGTATCCTGATTTAAATCTATCTGTAAATAATTTAAATTTTCAAGAGCACCTGATAATACATTTGAAAGGACAGAAATTTCATTAACTAATCGAAAATCTTGGTAAATTAATGCCACTTTAGATTTAACTAAAATTTGAGATGCCGAAGATTCAATCGAACCTTCGATTAATCTTAACAAGGTTGTTTTTCCCGCACCGGATTCACCCTCTAATAAAATTCGATCATTTTTATGAAGAAAAAACTCATCAAAAGATAAAAGCTCTTCGCTATAGCCATGATAGCTAAATTTTAAAGGTTTGGCATAAAACAACACTTGATCAGACATTAATAAAAACTACTTAACAAACTCTTGTACATTTAGTCCAGTTGTCTTTAAAGCATTTAAAGTTTTTTCAGTGTGTTTATAATCTGCTGGAACGAATTCAGCTGCACCATAAACGCTCGATAATAATTCAGGCGTATTTTTTGAAAAATCCAGCAGAGCATCTTTAATTTTTTGTTTTAAATGAGGGCTTAATTTTTTTGAAACTGCAACTAAATGAGTTGGCACACCCTCGGTTCTATCAAGAACACGCAATTTCTCTTTGTTTTCAGAATTAATATACAAATCAGACTTTGCACCTTCAAATGCGTAATCTGAAACAGCTGCAACATCAGCTTGTCCATTAAGCACCGCCAACATCGCCTTATCATACCCGCCAGCGTATATTATTTGTGAAAAAAATGTTTTTAATTCATATGGTTTTAAAATAATTTTGTCATCAAGTAATCGTTTAAATGGAAATAAATATCCAGATGTTGAAGTTTGAGAAGAAAATGCTATCCGCTTTCCTTTTAAATCTTTAAGAGTTTTTATTTCTGAATTTTTTCCAACAATAAAAACTGAATTGTATGATGTTTTTTGATTTCGTTTTTCAACTAATAAAACTTCAAGATCAGCTTCTTTAGAAGCTAAAATAAAAGGTAATGAATCCATATACGCAACTTGAATTTTATTTGATATTAAACCTTGAGCTGTCGCACCATATGACGTTGGCACCAATACACTGACTTTATTTTGAATTTTTTTTGATAACTCTTTACTTATGTTTTCAGTAGCCGCTTTTAAATCTTCAGGGTTTTTTTGTTTTTGAAATGAAAAAACAATTTCTTTTTCTTGAGAACTTTCAGCAATCGCCAGATTAACTAAAAACAATAGAGGTATCAACAAAAGTAACACGTTCTTTTTAAATAAAACTAAACTCATAAATTCTCCTTCATTAAAATCAAAAACAAAACAAATTAAAATTCGTTTTATACGCGATAATAATAATGAAAATGTTCATTTGATCAAAATTAAACTATTTAAATTGATCTATTGAACAAGTAATGAAAGCAAAATGAAAACTAAATGAGAATTAACGATGGGTACTTTCAAAAATTTTATTTGCACTCGATTCAACAAATCCTTGGTATAACTGGCCATTACTCATTGGATAGCGACGTGCAAACTCATAATAGCAACCTGGTATATGATGAACACCATCAACAAATTGAACTGGTATTTCTCCAGCCATAGTTGAACTTTGCTCTAAAAAGTTTTGAGGTGTACCTTTAACCTCACCACCAAATGAATTCAATCTAAACCCTTTACTTTTTAAAAAAGTATTAAGTTCATATATATCTTTTAATTCTTTTAACTCATTTAAATACACTGTAAAATGATTTGGCCTAAAACCATGAGCATAAAACCATGCCGCATATTCACTTTCTGAATACAAACTTTGATAATCTTTGTAATGAGCTTTCCAAGCGCGACCAGAATACAAAATGCCCTCATCCTGAGTGTTTAACGGTAGACACGATTGAACTGCGGTTTCTAAAATATGTTTTGATGTATCGGTTAATAAATTTAATTCAAGTTGTGAAATAAAAACTTTAGGCATTTTAACATTTGAATGCTCAAAATGCATTGCAGTTAATTTTTTATCTTTAAAAATATATTCTGCCACCATTTTATATCCGTATTTTAAAAAATGTTGTGCTAAAACTTTAATATTAATGGCAGGTAGGTTTAGTGTTCTTAGAGCAATATGATCATTGACTACATTTTCATTATGCTCAATCAAAGTTTTATAAACAGCTTCAGCGTGTGGATTCATCTGACAATAATCTTTCCACATTTTATCAAATAAAAGATTTAAATTATGCTCATTGTTTTCCATTTTTTCTCCATTTAAACTTGAGTTAAAATCATTGAGTGTTCAGGTAATTGATTTAATTTTTCAAACCTCATCACAAACAAACCACTGCCGGAATGAACCGATTCTTTTTTATCACCATCTCGGCTTTTAATATCAACTATACAATCCTGAATCACTTCACTATTTGGTGTTATGACTTCAATTTTTTGACCAACAGATATTTTGTTTTTAATATCAATCAACATTTGATCACTGATATAACGACAAATGCCCAATAATTTTATTTTATCGTTATAAATTGTACTCGCTTGATAATTTTGGCCTTCAAAAGAAGGGTCTTGTAACATGAATCCTGTATGATACCCTCGATTTGATAGTTTTTGTAATTCATCAAGCCAAAATTTATTAAATGGTTTTTCATTCATAACATCGTCAAGTGCATGTCGATAAGATCTCGCAACCATAGCCGCATAAAATTCTGATTTAGTTCTTCCTTCAACTTTAAATGAAATAACACCTGCTTTTTTAAGCTGATCAAGATGTTCTATCATACAAAGATCTTTTGCATTTAAAATATAAGTTCCGTGTTCATCCTCATCGATTTGATAAAAATTTTGATCGTTTGGATCTAAACCTTGAATAAAATGCTCTTTTTCAAAAATTTTATATTTTTCACGACATGAATTATCGCACACCCCTTGATTAGCATCTCTTTTATCCATATAAGATGACAATAGACATCGACCTGAATACGCAATACAAATTGATCCATGCACAAATGCTTCAAGTTCAATATCAGGTACACGCTGTTTAATTTCTGAAATTTCTTGTATTGATAATTCACGACTTAATATAATCCGCTCAACTCCAAGTGACTCTTTCCAAAACTTAACCGACTTCCAATTTGTACAATTTGCCTGAACTGATAAGTGAATTGGAATAGATGGTGCATTTTCTTTAGCAATCATAGCTAGACCCGGATCACTCATTATAAAGGCATCTGGCTTCATTTTCTCATACTCAACAATATCATTCATCAGTGGCTTTAATTTGCGATTTCGTGCAAAAATATTTAAAGTCATATAAACTTTTTTATTTAAATTATGAGCGTACTGAATAGACTCTGATAATTCTTTGTTTTGAAAATGATTTTCACGCGCTCTTAAACTATAAAGAGGCGGCCCTAAATAAACAGCATCAGCACCATAGGCCAATGTCATTTTCATTTTGGTTATTGAGCCAGCAGGCATAAGAAGTTCTAAATTTTGATTAAACATATATTCTCGCTTTATAAGGAGCTTCAAAAGCCTCTAAACAGTCATATAAATCACTTGGTGATCTCATCTTAAAAAGTGTTTCTTGCAGAATATCAATTCTAAAGGGTTTGCTTCGTATCACTTCTAAATCGAAATTCATAACTTTAGGCCGATCAGATAAGGCATACTCACACTCCGCAAACGAAGAGGCAATACCCGCACCAAATACACGAAGACCAGCTTTGGTTTCAACTAAGCCAAACTCAATCATAAACCAAAACAATCTTTGAAACTCTTCAACAATTTGAGGATTGTGAGCATATCTAAGCGCTGTTAATCCAAAATTCTGACAAAAATGTGAATATTCCTGTAGAGTGAAAAATGGGATATGTCCGTACAAATCATGAAATATGTCAGGTTCTGGTGTATAGGATAAGTTTTCTATATTCCGAATAAAACTTCCAATTGGAAACTTTTTTTCAGATAACATTTTAAAAAAAGAAACAGGTTCTTCAAATCCACTTACATAGACTCCTTGCCAACCCGTTATATTTTTTAATTTTTTATTAACAATCTCTAAATCTGGGATACTACTTTCATCAATACCCAAATCAACCAGTCCTTTTGAAAATTCAGGTATAATCTGAATTTCACGCAAAGGCTTTTGTTTTAAAACAAGTGTTTTCCACGTTAAATGATCTAGATCAGTAAATTGAGGTTTGATCATGATTTTAAATATCCTCGTTTCACTTGATCTCGTTCTATTGAGCGAAAGAGTGCTCCAAAGTTTCCCTCTCCAAATGAATAATGATTTTTCCTTTGAATGATCTCTATAAAAATAGGACCAATCAAATTTTTAGTAAAAATCTGAAGCAGATATCCTTCTGAATCGCCATCGACTAGCACATTGTATTTTTTAATTTTTTCATGATCTTCAGCGACATGCGGAAATTTTTTAAAAATGTCTTCATAATACTGACTATCAATATCTAAAGTTTGAATCTCGCTATTTTGTAAAAGATCAAGTGAGCACAAAATATCTTCTGTTAAAAATGCAAGATGTTGGATACCTGGTCCGTTATATTCCTCTAAATACTCATTAATTTGAGATTTACTTTCCTTTGCTTCATTAATTGGTATACAAAATGTTTCACATGGTGATTTTAATGCATATGATGTTAATCCAGTCTGCAAACCACGAATATCAAAATATCGTACATCAGTAAATTCAAAAATATTTTTATAGAAATCAGACCACAAAGTCATTGTTCCATTTTCAACATTGTTCGTTAAATGATCGATAGCCGTAAAACCTTTTGAATTCATTAAAATTGGTTGTTTTAAGGCTTCAAAACCCATTGTTTGAAATTCACTGCTTATTTCGTTTTGACTTATAAAATAAATTAAACTTTGTCCAATTCCGTATATAGCCAGAACAGCTTGATTATCAATGTTTTTATAATCACCTACTGCAGCTTTGGCACCACGATCAATAGCTAACTGATAAGCTTTTTGCGGATTTTCAAAAACCCATCCCATTGCACTAATCGAAGGACCGTGCCTTTGACTAAATTCATCACCTTTTGATGACTTCTCGGAATTTAGAAAAAAATGTATGTCATTTTGCTTATAATAATTAATATCTTTATCTTTATGCTTTTTAATTTTAGAAAAGCCAAACTTCAAAAACAATGACTCTAAATATGAGTTATTCTGAGACGCAAATTCAACAAAGCCAATTCCTAATAGTCCAATTTTATTTTTCATTTGATCCAACTTTTCCAATAATTTTTATTTTCTAATTTTTCAGATTGATCATTCATATAAAGCGGTTTTTGAGTATCAATCATGACAGCTATTTCATTTGTTTCGCGTTTATTTTCTATACGTTTAACAGCTTCATTTTGAGGACCATGATGTATGCCTTGCGGATGCAATGTCATCATTCCAGGGGTAATCCCGCTTCTGCTAAAAAATTGTCCTTTGTGATAAAATAAAACCTCGTCAAAATCTATATTAGAATGATAAAATGGAACTTTCATTGCCTGAGGGTCACCATTTTCCAATGGCCTTGGTAAAAATGTACAAATAACAAAATGACGAGCAACAAATGTTGTGTGTGCCGATGGTGGCAAATGATAGCGATCTGATAAAACAGGACGAATATCAGCCACATTTAACTGTAACACAGATAATGTGCCTTTCCATCCAACTGTATTCAGTGGGTTAAAATCATACTCAATTGTTGTGTACTCATCACATCTTTTAACTAACAGTTTATATTCAGAACTTTTAAATGAACTTGGAATTGGCTCAGGTGTTCTGACAACTGCTGGATCAAATAAAGCATGCTGCCCCAACATTCCTTTTTCTGGTATATGAACTTCACTAAAACTTTCAATGACCAATAAATGTGTTTTTTCAAAAGGTGATAACCGATAAATAGTCCCTCGAGGAACAACTAAGTAATCACCTGTAACATACTTTAACGGACCAAAATCAGTTTCGATCAATCCACAGCCTTCATGAACAAACAAAACCTCATCTGCATCTGCATTTCGATAAAAATACATCATTTCTTCATTAAAAATTGAAAACAAAATACGAACATCGTTATTTTGTAAATATATTTTGCGGGAATCTAAATAATCGGATTTATCGTCTTTAAGTAACAAATTAAAATCTAAACATCTTGGTTTGAGCGGTCCCTGAATATTTTTCCAATTGACCAAAGGCTGGCTTCTATACAGATGTGCATACCTCCCACTAAATCCGTTGCGTGCGTATTCTTCCTCAGTCGTTCCATCTGGAATATTAACATGTGCTTGTAAACTTGTTTGACCCTTAACTTGAGGAAAATCCATATCCACCCCTTTTATTTAAAGATCCATTTTCAAATATTATGATCTTTAAAAAAAGAACAATGTTTATACAAACAATGTAAATAAAATTGACATTATTTGTATTTGATTTGATTATCGAATTATGGAAATAACAATCGATCAAGCAACAGCTCTATGCGCAGTTGTCGATCATGGTGGCTACACAAAGGCCGCGGAAAAACTACACAAAAGCCATACAAGCCTTATCTATTTGATTAAAAATTTAGAAGCACAGTGTGGCTTTCCAATTTTCAACCGTGATCGTTATAAAAACTCATTAACAACTCCAGGGCACAGTGTTTACATCAAATGCCATGAGCTTTTAAACAAACTCGAAGAACTCAAAACACTCTGTCACCAATTTAGTAATAATTGGGAATCATCAATTAAAATTGTTTTCGATGGTATACTGCCGATTTCACCCTTTTTAAATATTTATAAAAAATTTAAATTAGATCAAATACCGACAAATGTTCAAACTTATATTGATTACCTGAATGATGTTGAAACATCATTTCATAATTTAAATGCAGATATTATGATTTCTGTTGTCCCAATTAACGATAAAAAATTAAAAAGGACATTTTTAAAACCAATTAAAATGTTTCTTGTTGCCCATAAAGATCATGCCATTCACCAAACCAACAAAAAATGGAGCTTAAATGATCTACAAAGTTTTTATTTTTTAACAGTTCGATCTGTACAACAAAATCTAGGTTTAAACACATCCGAATTTGAACAATCTGCTTCTTTCTATTTAAGTGATTTTTCATTTAAAAAAGAGGCCATTCTTAAAAAAGTAGGCTTTGGGTGGTTACCCGAACATATCATTGAAATGGAATTAAAAAATAAAACTTTAATTCCAATTAAGTGGGAAAGAAAAAATTCCTCAGAAATTCAACCTATACTTTACACTAAGACTGAATCCAACCTGGGGCATGCCGCTCAATTAATTATTGAAGCACTTACTTCTTAAATGATTGAAAATCTCGACTCATCAGAGTTTTTCGCCCATCCCTACGTGCAAATTCAATAGCTTCATCGCATGCTTTTCGAATAATATCAGAAAGTATCTCAGAAACATCCCCAGAAGTATTCATATCAGATTTGTCTTTTACATACTGTTTGAGTTTAGATACGACAACAAGTATCTCTTGATCCATCGAAGAACGACCTTGTGATACAATTGATTTATTTTGATCAGACGAGGGCGCACTGGCAACAATGATTCTTCTAGGGTTTAAATTTAAACTCTGATCCTCATTTAAAAGCTCTGCTTGATAATCTGCAAAAGTCGGAGATTTTTTCTCGACAGCACCTGCGTCTCGATGACGAGCCCCCGGTAAATGCCTTTCCCAACAAGGAACACTACAAAAAACATATCCCGTGCGTTTTCCCGTACATGTCGATACATTACACTCAAAATATTTTGTACTGTATAAAATCGATTTTTTGCAACTTGAACATAAACGCCAATACTCGTGCTGTGCTGTCATAATTAATATCCTCTTTAAAAGAAGCCTAGCAATGTCTGCAGCTTATTTAAAGAAAATTATTCTGTATCAAAATAAGACTGGCATATATCATGAATACAAAAACAATATGAAAAAAAATAACAACTATTCTATTTATATTAGCGCAGCACTTTTAACCCTTTCAATATCCAGCCAAGCCTCAATGACTTGTAAGGATATTTTTAAAATAAATACCCCCTTAATAGAACCAGGAATCGGAGTAATCACAAATAAAAAAGGCCAACCTGAAGTGCGTATCAAGTTGTCAGATGCTGACAATTTACAGCCAAACACCTTTAATGCAAAAATAGCAAATTTTCTAAACTCTCTTCTTGCTGGACCGTCTAGATATTTTAAGACAAAAGATTTAAACGAGTTTGTTCAAAGACTTTATTCAGATCAACGTCCAATCTCGTTTAAGCACAAGCTTATGGATGCTTTACTCTTAAAGTCAAAATTCTCATTCGAATTAGCTAAAAAAAATATCCCATCAAACAAACCACTCATCATTATCGCAAATCATGTCAGAGCCGGAGTTGATGGTATACCATTAGCCAGCATGGCCACACTATTTCGCGAACGCGATGATGTTTTAATTGTTCTCACTGAAAGACTCAGTAAAATTAAAGATTTACCCGAAAATACTGTTTTGATTGATGACAGCGAAACACCAGCAGCCTATATCAGAAACAAAGCCCCTAGAAAAAAAATCGAAGATCATTTAAAAAATGGTGGTGCAATAGTCATTTTTCCTTCAGGTAATAATGCGACAAGATATCCATTAAAATCAATTAATGCAGGTAAAAAATTAACTCCTGCTGACTATCCCTATGATGCTTTATGGCAGGCGGGAACTTATAAATTTGCTTTAGAAATCCCAGACACAGTGATCCTTCCAATGTTTGTAGATGGTCAACTGAGCGAAAATTACCAAATTGCAAAAGCCACAAAATCTGGAACTGCTTCGGCCCTTTTACTCCCCTATGAAATTGGTCAACAAATTGGAGATACAGTCACTCTAACTATAGGCCAACCTTTACGGGCAGGTGATGTTTTAGATATTGCAAAACAATATGTTCAAAACTATCAAGATGATCTAACCCCCTCTAAGGCTGATTTAAAAAGAGCTCAACCGCACAGTCACAAAGACATTATCGAAGCCAATGCGTTTTTAGGTTATCTCAGAAATGAAGTCTATGCTTTACAAAATGTAATCCAAACTGATGCTGAAGCTCATACAGCAACGCAATGGCTTAACTTAATTAATAACAAAAATTGAGAATCCACATGGATGAAGAAAGATTTATTAATATAGAAACCAAAATTTTACATCAAGAACAAATTCTTGAGGATTTACATCATGTTATTTACAAACAACAAGAAACAATTGATCTGTTGCTCAAAAAAATTAAAATTTTAGAGGATCAATCAAAATCTGAAAATCAAATTGGGCCTGCTGGAGAAAAACCACCGCATTATTAATGTTTATAAATTAACACTTAATAACGGCTTCACCCGAAATACGAGTTGTTCCATCTGGCCCAATAGCTTCAGTTTTAATTGTATAAATTGGTTTTTGATCTTTTTGACCTATAACCTCAAGTTTATATGTTATTATTTCGTTTAAATAAATTGGCGCATGAAATTTAAATGTTTGACCTAAGTATATAGCACCAGGCCCTGGAAAACTTGTTGCAAATATTTTAGAAAATAGTGATGCCGAAACCATACCGTGCGCTATTCTTGATTTAAATCCGCTGGCTTGCGCTTTTTGGTCGTCAAAATGAACTGGATTATAATCACCACTAAAATCAGCAAATTTTTGAACATGCTCCGACGAAATTAAAATATTTTCTGTATATTGGTCTCCAATTTTCATAAATAACTCCTTACCGACTATGATCAACCCATGCTCTCATTAAATTTTCACGATCTTCAGGGTGTGCAATTGCAATAAGATCTTTCGCTCTCTGCCCCAAACTTTTACCAAACATTTCAACTATACCGTATTCCGTAACAACATAATTAATATGTGCTCGCGTTGTCACAACTCCTGCTCCTTCGTGTAAAAAAGGCACTATTCTAGATTGTCCCTTTTTAGTTCGTGATGATATCGCGATTATAGCTTTACCATCCTTTGAGAGTGTTGAACCGCGAATAAAGTCAATTTGCCCACCAACGCCTGAAATAATTTTCGAACCAATTGAATCAGCACAAACCTGTCCAGTTAAATCAATTTCTACAGCCGAGTTAACTGAAACCACTTTTTTATTACGCGCAATTAAAGTTGGGTTGTTGACATAGTCAGCAGTCAAAACGGCTACAGATGGATTATCGTTCACAAAATCATACAGTTTTTGTGTTCCCATCATAAATGTGCAAACACTTTTACCTTGATGAACTTTTTTTTCAGAATTATCAACAGCTCCATTTAAAATAAGCTCTAATAATCCATCACTCCACATTTCGGTGTGTATACCTAAATTTTTATGATTTTTTAATGCCATCATGACAGCATTAGGAACAGAACCAATACCCGCTTGCAAACACGAACCATTGTCAATTAATGAAGCCACATATGATCCAATTTTCATATCTAAATCAGTTAATGGCGTTATTTTACTTTGAAAAATTTCATGCTCATTTTCAACAGCAAAATTAATTTTTGATACTGGCACAATTCCATCACCAAATGTTCTTGGCATTCGTGGATTAACTTCAGCAATAATTGTATGAGCTGTCAAAACAGCCGCTTTAGCAATATCAACGCTAGTCCCTAGTGAAACAAAACCGTTTTTATCTGGTGTCGATGTTTGTATAAATGCATAATCTAATTTAATTCGACCTTCCAAAAAGAGTTTTGGCATTTCTGATAAAAAACATGGAATGTAGTCAACACGATCATAATCAATATACGGTCTAATGTTCGCACCACAAAATAAATTTTTAACGCTAAAAACACCTTTATATTTAGGGTCAGCATATTCTGCCGATCCTTCAGTGTGCATATGATATATTGTTATATTTTTTAATTCGTGAGCACGATTGATCAGTGCTTTAATAAGCCCTTGTGGTGTTGCAGCTGCACCGTGAATAAAAATATGAGAATCTGATTTTATAACTTTAACAGCTTCATCAAACGAAGCACACCATTTTGTATTTTGTGTAATCATGAGCCTATCATTTCTTAAATGCTGACTTTTTTTTACTAAATTTATACTTACCGCAAAGCGCCACATATTTTGTGATCGTTTTAAGATACATCAACAACACGACCTTGACGTATTTTAAGCAAGTCTCACCTTTAAGCGTAACAAGGAGTCTTTTATGATTATGCCCACGGGTGCAATTCCTGTTTTACCACTCAAAAATACTGTTCTTTATCCAGGCGTAACTCAAACGTTAAGAATTGGACGCGAAAAAAGTATGCGTGCTGTGGATGAAGCTACACTCAAAAACAACTGGGTTCTCACTCTCACTCAAAAACAACCAGATCAAATCGTTGAAAACGTGGATGATCTTTATGATTACGGTACACTTTGTAAAATCGAATCAATCAAAGGCCATGCTGATCAAGGTTATTTTATTGTTGTTCGTGGTTATTTTCGCATGAAAGTAACATCTTTTAAACCTGAATCAGAACTATTCATGGCTTATGCTGAACAAATCGAAGATCATTATGATATAGATAAAAATACAGAAAACGCATTGCTGATGAGTCTTAAACAAATTTGTAATGAAGTTTTGCGTTTGTATCCTGGCAATACTGAACAAGCACAAGAACTTGTTGCAGGTATTGAAGATCTCCAGCTTTTATCATATTTAGCAGCGACTCATACTGAAATTCCGTTAAAAGAAAAACAAAACGTATTAGAAACACTTTCAGTAAAAAATAAGACTATTCAATTACTCACAACAATGCAACAGCACAAAGAAAGCTTACAAATTCAAAATGATATTCGTTCAAAATTAAGTTCAAAATTAGGACAAAATCAACGAGAACACATTTTACGTGAGCAACTCAAAACAATTAAAGAAGAACTTGGAGAAAAAGAAGAGATTAACACGACAGAGTCTTATAAAAATAAAATCAATCAAGCCAATATGCCAAAAGAGGCTCATGACTTAGCTCTTCAACAATTAAAAAAAATAGAAAACACAAATCAACAGTCACCAGAATACCAAATGATTAGAAATCATTTAGACTTAATGGTCAGTTTACCCTGGTCAGTTTCCTCTAATCAAAATAAATTTTCGTTAGATCATGTTGAAGAAGTATTAAATCAAGATCACTATGGATTAACAAAAATCAAACAGCGAATACTTCAACATTTGGCTGTTATTAAAATGAAAAAAGATAAGCGCGGTTCTATTCTTTTATTTATAGGACCTCCCGGTGTTGGCAAAACATCGCTTGGAGCCAGTATCGCTAAAGCCCTTTCAAAAAAATACCAACGCATTAGTTTAGGCGGAGTCCGTGATGAATCAGAAATACGTGGACATCGTCGAACATATATTGGCGCACTTCCAGGTAAAATTATTTCTGCTATGAAAAAAGCTGGGCAAAACGATCCGGTGATTGTTCTCGACGAAATTGATAAAATGTCACGTGGTTATGCAGGCGATCCAGCCTCGGCGATGTTAGAAGTTCTAGATCCAGAGCAAAATACAACATTCAGCGATCATTATTTAGATACACCTTTTGATTTATCAAACGTATTATTTATTGCTACCGCAAATAGTTTAGATGGTATTCCACTGCCACTTTTAGATCGTTTAGAGGTGATTGATTTATCAGGTTATACGACCGCTGAAAAATTACATATTGCCAAAACTCACTTAATTCCAAAACAAACTTCTGAACATGGATTATCGGATGAACAACTGACAATCACTGATGAAGCAATTTTAAAAACAATATCCAGTTACACTCGAGAAGCTGGTGTTCGTGAATTACAAAGAAAGTTTGCACAAATAGCAAGATTTACAAGTGAACAAATATTAAGAGGGCAAACAAATGTTTATGTCGACTTAATAAAACTAAGCGAAATACTCGGGACAGAAAAGTACCAAAGTGAAGTTGCTGAAATCTCGTCAACGCCAGGCTTAGTCACTGGTTTAGCTTGGACTCCAGTTGGCGGTGAAATACTCTTCATCGAAACTGCTCTTTTACCAGGACAAGGCCAGCTCATTATTACTGGCCAACTCGGTGATGTCATGAAAGAATCTGCACAAATCGCAAAATCTTTAATTAAAGCGAGGTTAAATATTTTAAACCCGACATTTAATTTTAATAAATTTGATATTCATCTTCATGTACCATCTGGTGCAATACCTAAAGATGGTCCTTCAGCTGGTATTGCATTATTAACTTCAATGGCTTCTTTAGTGGCTCGACGCACAGTAAACCCTAAACTTGCTATGACTGGAGAAATAAGTTTACGTGGAAAAGTCATGCCCGTCGGTGGTATTAAGGAAAAAGTCATGGCAGCACATAGAGCAGGTATAACTGAAATTATTATGTGTGATAAAAACCATAAAGACTTAATTGATGTTCCTGATGAAATTAAACAAGAAATAAAATTTCATTTTGTAAAACATATTAACGAAGTATTAACAATTTCTTTAGGTTTAGACTTATCAACTTGGAGTGAAGATGAAGTTTTGACATCAACAATGAATAGTCAATTTAATACTGATACAGAAAAAGCTCTCGTTAACTAACGAGAGCTTTTTAAAACGATTCAAATTAGAATTTTAAATTAACCGCAAAAGCCAATTTCTTTTTTCAAATTTAAAAATAATTGTTGAGCATTTTGCGCTGAACCAACAACTGCTTTATAATTATTTTGGATTTTAGATGAAATCGCTTGAACTTGTTCAGCTGAACAACCGAATGATTGAACCATTCCTGTTACATATTCCCCTTGGCCTTCTGCCAATTCAGATTTTAAAGTTTGAAAATTAGAAGTTACAAAAGTAGCTGCTTTTTCGTCGTTTTTAGCAAATTGAATTTTTTCACAACCTAATGTTCCAGAAGTCATACCGAATGTCGCTGGAACAGTCATATTTGTTGTACCACGAGTTGTTGTTCCCATCATAGTTCTAGAATCATTAAACTGCCATCCTAAACCACAACCATCAATAACATCTGCTTTTGCTACTTTACCGTTTAAATATTCAGCAACACCTTTTGCTTGAGATACAGAAGCTGCTAATACAAGTGCTGACGTTAATAGAATTTTTTTCATAAATAACCTTCCTTTTTAGAGTTAGAAAATATTTTAAGTTTTCAGTTTTTATAGTCAATTTATAATTATCTGAAATAAAAAACTGGACCCATCGTAAAAGTAAAATTATTGTAAGAATCATGTCTATTTTGACTTACAAACTGTTTCTCTTCATAAAATAAACTTTGACGCCATTCAATATTTCTAGCTAGACGAAATGTTATGTTGTTTGAAAATGCGTATCCACTACTCATGATGAATCCATTTTGATCATTTAAACTTTTTAAATATCTTAATTCAAAAGCCACCTTCAAAAAATCTTGATAATTTAAAATATATCCAGTCTCAATTAAACCTAAAAGGTGATAATCATTAAATCTGGATTCGGTAAACTCATTTCTAAAACCCATAAATGTATAGACTATATCTTTATCTGATCTCGGATTAAAACCAAGACCAGCCGCTACTTCTCCAACAACTGCATCTGTTTGATAAGGATAGTTTAAATATGATTTTTCATATCCTAAATTTAACATCCAAGAAATTTGAGGATCTACTGCCCTGTAAGCAGTTAAAGATTTAATATCTATTGCATTTAATCGAATTAATTCATTTTTTTTGTTTTCAAAATAATAACGTGCTTCGATGTTGGGAAATAATATTTGTGAAAACTGATCATATCCTTGGTCAATGTTATATAAATCGTGATAAGGTGATCTTAAACCATAATCTAAAAACACACCTTGCTCATTTGAATGTAATTTATTCGGATCAGCACGAAACCCAATTCCTATGTTTGCACCATACGAATCATGCCCTAAGTCTGGACGATTTTGAATCACTGGTTCAGCAGGTAAATCTTGAACAAAAGACCCTAATTCGGCTCGATAGTTTTGCACTTCACTCCATTTTTTTTGTTCTAATTCAGAAAGCTGTCCTTTTTTTTTCTGTCTTAAGTAGTCAATATAACTATTTAGTGCATTTAATATATTAATTTTAATTTTTGTATCGGTTATTTTTTTTACACGATCTAAGTCACTTGTCTCCTGCTTAAGATAGGCATAAAATATTTTTTTGTCGTCTTCATCTAATAACAACATTCGATAGTTTATTTTTTTCTTAAGTGATTTTTTAAAGGTGACTTTTCTCACTTGATCACTTGTTAAAAAGTTTTTAACTATTTCACCAGGTATGGCATTAAGCTTATACTGAGATAGTCGGTTATTTACCTGACGCCACTCGGGTTTTATCGCTTCAATGATGCGCGCTATTCGATACGCACAATTATCATCAAAAAAATAGTAATAATTGATTGCTGTTGTTTCAACTTCCCACAAATGCTCTATAAAAAAATAAATCTCATTCTGATTTAAATTTAATTCATACTCCCATAAATCACGACTTTCAGATTTTACATATTCATTTAATTTTTCATAATAGGGTTGAATTGACCAATGCCCCTCATATCCACCAAATAAACCAAACACCAAAAAGGCTAAACCATTTTCATCTTCAGGAACTTGTGCTGCATAATTAACGCCTGTATCTAACAAATCACTATTGATCTGCGAGCTTACTTTTAAAAACAAATGTCCAAACATTGATGCCGGACTATTGGGATATGAACTTGAAAAAATTAAACTTAATTTTTGAGGTTTATTAAATCCATTGATAAACATTTCCCACTTATCACATTTGATGTCAGGAAATTTAATACCCAATTCCCTTTGTAAAAATCGATACCGTGCACGAAACGCACAAAATGGTCTCTGCTTTCCTAAACCTATCAATCTATCTGAATCGATAAGTTTTAAAGTTTCTTTTAACTCAGCTAGAGCATCCGTCGCGCCGTTTTCGGCTAAAAAGAAATCACCACCATGAATTTCGCTTTGATATGGCAAATCAGTTCTATCCTTAAAAAAATTGCGATCATGTAGGAGCGATCTCCACGTTGAACTACGTGATAATTGGATTAACTGCTCATTCGAATAAGATTGTGAAAAACAAACTCTTACAATCAACAGAATTAAAAATTGTAAAATCAATAACTTCTTCATAAGATAGACACCATAACAAATTTAAAAAGGATTGCAAAGTTGAAGTCATTCTTAATATTTCTAACATCAGTCATCATTTTAACTGGATGTTCAAACTTATTATACTATCCAACCTCTGACTACTATTACCCTCCACATCGTTTTGGTTTAAACCCAATAGAAAATTACATTGAGTCAAGTCATAAAACTAAAATTCATACTTGGTGGTTTAAATCAAAAAATCTCAATTCAGTAACAAAAAAGCCAAAAGGTCTCATTGTTTTATTTCATGGCAATGGAGAAAACTCATCCTCGCACTATATGCAACTCAGTTGGATATTAGAAGATGGTTATGATTTATTTATTTTTGACTATCCAGAGTATGGAATGTCTGAAGGAAAAGCGACAACAAAAAATGTAGTGAATGCATCTATTGATGTTTTAAAATGGCTTGAAAATAACACAAATCAACAGGATTTAATTATTTATGGCCAAAGTATGGGGGGGATTACGGCTCTGCGTGCACTTGAAGAATTAAAAGGGCAAATAAAAATTAAAGCTCTTATTCTAGACGGAACATTTTATTCTTATCAAAAAATCGCTCGTGAAAAATTATCCGAACATTGGCTAACATGGCTACTTCAACCGTTTGCGTATATTTTATTATCTGATCAATATGCACCAAAAAATTTTAATGCCCACCAAGACTATCCAAAACTCGTTATAGTTGGCTTACAAGATACACTTGTTCATCCTCACTGGGGTAAAGAACTCTATGAAAAACTTCCCGATCCTAAACTGATCTGGGAGCAGCCCTACGCAAGACACACCGAAACTTTTTGGACTGAAGACAAAAAATACCGAATCAAGTTTTTGAACTTTTTAAATGATTTAAAGAATAACTAAAATAATCGATCAGGATTAAACCAACAACGTGGCCGAATACAAAAATGAGCTTTATTATTTGCCACTGAACAAAGTGCACCTACTCGAAAAGTATCCAATCGACACTGTACAGATGGATATTGCGAATGTAATGTTATTAATGGCTTTTCGGGAGAAACCGCACTTAACGATGGTTTTTCAATACTCCGATCTGTGTAATGTCTTACAAAGTCTGCAAAATTTAATCCCGCTGACATAATCCAACGACACTGATTCAAACTGTTCTCATTTGTGTTATCAACTAACGCACAGATATCCTTATCTTTATCATTTAGAACAACTTTCAACTTTTGAGGACTATTTTTATTAAAATATTGATAGACTTTAGGTAAACAGCTATGAGCGGCAAACCAATCCGATTGACCTTCACTCGATGACCAATCTTCCTTATTTTTGTCATATAATCTTTGCCTTGGAGTACCACCTAAATAATGACCCAATTCATGACATAATGTTAATGCTATCAGCTCAAATGTTGATCCAGTCGCTCTAACATAACCACCATACAACATAATTGAAAACTGACCATCGTAGAAATTTGATCCTGCACCAATGTGATCTTGCTTCCAATCAAAATTCCAATTAAAATCAGCAAGCATATTTGATTGTTTTATCTGAAGTGAGTATTCACTTTTTAAATAACTCATAAGTTCAATAGTATAAGCTAACCGTTCTGAATAAGAGCCATCATCCACAAAACGATACTGAATTGGATCTTGATCTTTGAGTTCGTAACTCAATGCAATTTGACATAAAAAAATCACCATTAATATCAATTTAAATAACAACATCACAAATCTTTTTCTTACAGTCCACGTCATGATATTATTCCATAATCATAAAAACGTTTTTTATCATGCTAAATTCATGCTAGAGTAATCTTTACAAACGTAATTTATTTTTTTTAAACTCTAAAAGAAACAATTGGATCATGAGTATTTTAAAACAATTCGGCCGAAACCCAAAACCAGAACAAATCAAATCCTCTTTTTATAAAAATGGCTCGTTTCAAAATCAACCTTTCTCACCTCGAAAAGTATACCTTGAAGGACACAAACAAAAATCAACTTTACAAATTGCTTATGAGTTTTTTTTAAAAAAGAAACCTGAATCAATTGAACCAACAATTGGTATTCCATCACAAAAAACTGATTTAAAAACTTTAAAAAGCGACACACCAACCTTAATTTGGATGGGTCACTCTTCTTATTTTATTAAATATCAAAATAAAACTTTTCTTATTGACCCCGTAATGAGTGGTCACGCCTCTCCATTTAAATTCATGATTAACGCCTTTAAAGGCACAGATATATATAGTTATGATGATATTCCAGAAATCGACTATTTAATAATAACACATGACCATTACGATCATTTAGATTGTGACACAGTCAATCGACTCAAACATAAAATTAAAAAAATTATTGCCCCAATTGGCGTTGCTGAACATTTTAAATCTTGGAATTTTCAAAGCAATATTATAACCGAACTTGATTGGTGGGAATCTCACAAATTACAATCAGACTGGTTTATCACTGCAACGCCCACACAACATTTTTCTGGCCGTACATTTGATCGCAATCAAACTCTTTGGGCCTCATACGTTTTAGAACTAAACCAATTCAGACTTTACATTGGCGGCGACTCTGGTTATGGAATTCATTTTCAACAAATTGGTCAAAAATTTAAAAAATTTGATTTAGCAATACTTGAATGCGGTCAGTACAATCCAAACTGGCCCGATGTTCATATGTTTCCAGAAGAAACAGCCCTTGCCGCACAAGAACTCGATGCTCAGCTACTCCTTCCTGTCCACTGGGGAAAATTTGTACTTTCAACACACCCTTGGACAGATTCAATCGAAAGAGTTTTAATAAAATCAAATGAGTTGAATATCAAAACAACAACACCCATGATTGGTGAACCTCTGGTTCTAAATAGCCCCCATCCACAATCAACTTGGTGGAAATAAGTTATAAGCCATTCATTTTTTGCCACAAAAACAATCATTTGTTTTCTTTTGACATGAAAAGTATTCCCTTTCATTTTATAAACTAACGAATTCTTGATTAAGTGACCCCAAAGGCATACAAAGTAGGCTCAATTTTTAAATCAAATATGGATAAATAATAACAAGCCTATTTGAGCTTTAAATAAGGAGTTTTCGATGCTTATGAATTCCCAAATCAAAAATCAGGATTTACTCAACTGGATTAATGAAATTGCTCAACTTACACAACCCCTCAATATCCAAGTTTGCGATGGTTCTGAAGAAGAAAATCAAAAGTTAATCGACCTTATGTTAACTCAAGGTACGCTTAAAAAATTAAACCCTCAAAAAAGACCAAATTCATACTTAGCACTATCAAGCCCATCCGATGTTGCACGCGTCGAAGATCGCACATTTATTTGCTCAGAAAAGCAAGAAGATGCCGGCCCAACAAACAACTGGAAAGCACCTCAAGAAATGCGTGAAACACTTGGTAAATTATTTGATGGCTGCATGCAAGGACGCACAATGTACGTCATTCCATTTTGCATGGGTCCTCTTGGTTCACCGATTTCTAAAATTGGCTTTGAAATTACAGACTCACCCTATGTTGTCGTCAACATGAGAATTATGACTCGAATGGGGAAAAAAGTTATTGATTTATTAGGTGAAAGTTCTGACTTTGTAAAGTGTGTTCACACAGTTGGCCAACCGTTAAAACCAAATGAAAAAGATGTCGCATGGCCTTGTAATGCCGATAATAAATATATTGTCCACTATCCAGAAGAAAATGCAATTTGGTCATTTGGCAGTGGCTACGGTGGCAATGCTTTACTTGGTAAAAAATGTTTTGCTCTTCGAATCGCATCAAACCAAGGTCGTCAAGAGGGTTGGCTAGCAGAACACATGCTTATTCTCGGCGTTGAGTCTCCAAATCAAGACAAAAAATACGTTGCCGCAGCTTTCCCAAGTGCTTGCGGTAAAACAAACTTTGCAATGCTCATTCCACCAGCCAGTTTAAGTAACTGGAAAATCACTACAGTCGGTGACGATATCGCCTGGATCAAGCCAGATCAAAACGGACAACTGCGAGCAATTAATCCAGAAGCTGGATTTTTTGGAGTTGCTCCTGGCACTAGCTTTAAAACAAATCCCAATGCAATGCTCACAATTTCAAAAAATACTATATTCACAAACGTCGCACTCACTGATGATGGGGATGTGTGGTGGGAAGGGATGACTGAAACACCACCTGAACATTTAACCGATTGGCAAGGTCAATCATGGACACCAAGCTGTGGTCGATTAGCTGCGCACCCCAATGCTCGCTTCACAGTGCCAGCTTCTCAATGCCCTTCTGTTGATGAAAATATTGAAAACCCTGCGGGTGTTCCAATCAATGCTTTTATTTTTGGAGGCCGAAGAGCTGAAACAATTCCATTAGTCACTCAAGCAAAAGATTGGAATACAGGTGTTTACTTTGCTGCGACGATTGGTTCAGAAACAACAGCCGCAGCCACTGGGCAAATTGGTGTTGTTCGTCGCGATCCAATGGCTATGTTACCATTCTGTGGATACAATATGGGCCAGTACTTTAAACATTGGCTGAAAGTACCAAATCGTGTAGCACAACTTCCAGAAATATTCGTCGTGAATTGGTTTAGAAAAAATGAACACGGTAAGTTCATGTGGCCTGGATATGGTGATAATATGCGAATATTAAAATGGATGGTTGAAAGAATTAACAAAACTGCTTCCGCAAAAGAAACTCACTTAGGATATGCCCCTGATTATAAAGATATTGATTGGACTGGGTTAGACTTCTCCCAAGAACAATTTAATGCTGCAATGAAGTTAGATACTGAAAAATGGATTGCTGAAGTTAATTCACACAAAGACTTCTTTTTAACTTTAAATAGTTCTTTACCTAAAGAATTTCTTGGAATTCAAGAAAATACTTTAGTTAAGTTTCAAAATGACTCTCTTTTAAAAGAGAAAAATAATTTAAAATCCAATTCAATCGAATCAAAACTCAATTAAAATTGATTCGTCGACAACATAACCAAAGTACAGGCATTGATAACTTCGATGCCTGTTTTTTTAAGGTCATCTGCAAGAGTAGGATTTTCAGTACCAGGATTAAAAATGACTCGTTTAGTTTTTATTTTTTTAATTTTATCAGCGAGCATATTTGATATCTTGGGATTTACATAAATAGTTAATGTATTAACGTCTTCATTTACTTGATCTAAATCTGCTAATACTTTTTGGCCTTCAATTTCATCAATATCAGGGTTAACAAGCACAACATTATGATTGTATTGTTTAAGTTTAATCATCGCTTTATATGCATAACGATCTTTATTAGAAGAAGCACCTAATATTATAACTTTTTTAACATCTTTATTATTCATATAATAAACTTATATCGATCAAACCAAACCTGCAACCTCTAAACTTTCCGCAAAACAGCATTCAAATGCTGGATTCACCCAGTTATCCTGGTTTACAAAATAAATTTTATCCTCAATTGGTTGTTTAATTAAATCAACAACTCCATCACTAATCATACTTGTTTTTGCTAGAGGCAACGAATGCCCCCAACGCGTTAACCGATAGTTCTTCACCAACTGAGTATCTATGCCCAATTCAAAAAGAAAATTTTCAACTTCATTCTGAGTTTGTTTTAAATGTTTTTCATGAGACATTGGATTAAATAAAAATTGCCTTGCGCCATCGAATGGCAATGGACGATATAAAGTTAAATTTGATCTCTCAACCCGATCATTTTGAGCCCATGAACCAAAACAAACATCCGTCATCAGTTTTTTTGGTGGTTTCATAGCCGATGGCATATCCAACGTCTCACCTTTTAAATCAAAAATATCAAATCCTGGTGAAACAACTGGTCGATCTAAAATTACATTGCTAACAATATATCCTCGATAGGTTATTTTCTCCAAAGCTTTTAATTTTTCTTGTGGTATGTTTTCAACTACTTTTTCGACAACAAACTTTGGAAAAGCACAAATCACTTTATCACATTCCACAGTGATTAACTGCCCGTCTGGATTTTCATAAACAACCCAAATTTTACCATTCTTTTGCAATTGCACCTTAATTACAATTGATGATGTTGTTATTTGCTCACTTGATAATCGAGTTTGAATATATTCAAGCACCGCTTGAGCGATGGCGGCATTGCCACCAGGCAAAGCCATGACTCCATCAACCTCCGCACAAACAAAATTTAATACTTGTGCAGCTGACAACTCTTGAATTGATCCACCAAAAGAAGACCAACAATAAAGTTGAAAGTACTCTAAAACATGCGGGTGCAACACTTCAAAAGTATCTTTAAGCCAATCATAAAAAGTCATTTTGTCTAATCGACACAACTCTTGAAATGAAATATCAGAATCTGAAGTCCAAGGAATATCTGGATATGCTTCATTGTATATTCTGCGTAATTCTAATTCGACTTTTATGAACTGTTCCGCGTTTACCGGATCAGTTACGCCTTTCCAAAAATCTTGAACTAACCGAGTATTAAACTTCGTTTGTGTCGCATTATCTGATTCAACTTTAAAGTTTTTATATAAATTCATTTTTTTAAAAAATAAATCAATATCAGAATTCTCATCAGGTAATGTCACATATGCTGCACCGATCGAATACTTCGCTAAACCTAATTTCTCAGCTTTAGAATTCCCGCCAAAAGACTTTGCCTGTTCAATAATAAAAGGATTTCGATCCAAAAGATGGTATGCGCTTAACAATCCAGACATCCCCCCACCTGCAATCACAATCGAATGAAACTGCGTTGGTTGTGGAATACCACCTTTTCGCGCTAAATAACCATCAACATTCCAAAGAATTTCATGTCCCTTATTAATTTCATCACCATTAAAATCGACACTATTCAAATGATCTTCAAAATCTATTTCCTGAATTGGATCAATACTTTTAACTGTTTTTGTTTTAAAATTAAAAACCTGTTGAATTTTTGCCTGAACTTTCTGAGACAATAAGGCACCAGTTAATAAGCTTGAAACTTTAAAAAACAATCTTCGATTCACAAATAACTCCCATTGACTATTTGTCATTATTAGCCGCATCTGACCTAACAAATCAACTCAATCTCAGTTTTTAGTCTCTTTTATCATTTCCTTTTCAATTTGCTTTCAATACATTTTCAATCGTTAAAATAAAAAATATTTTCATTCATTAATGCCTCAATATGTTTAAATTAATATCTAAACAAAGGAACACAAATTATGAATGAAAAAAAAGTGATCGAAAAATTAAATAAAATTTTAGAGGCTGAATTAGCCGGTGTCGTTCGTTACACGCACTACTCTTTAATGATATTCGGTCACCACCGCATTCCGATTGTTAAATGGCTCAGAGATCAAGCGTCTGAATCACTACTACATGCAAATGAAGCCGGTGAACACATCACAACACTTGGAGGCCATCCTAGTCTAAAAATTGGTAATTTAATTGAAACACATAAACATTCATTAAATGATATTTTAAACGAAAGTTTAACTCACGAACTTGAACAGCTAAAAAATTTAAATGACTTACTCAAACTTGTCGAAAATCACTCTGTTTTCCTGGAAGAGTATGCACGCAATATGATTGCAGAAGAAGAAGCACATGTTGCAGAAGTAAAAAAAATGCTCCGAGTTCAACCAAAGTGAACGATGTTGGCTCAATAATGAATAACTTTTATTAAAATTTAGTTGCTTGTTTCAAAGCTGAAGTTAGAAATAGCATCAATCATTTCTGGGTAATCAACAAACGGATTTCGGTTACCCTGAGCATTTTCGATCATATTATTTCTTTTAATCTCTATGTCATCAACAGGATCAGCCTTATTCCATTCTTTCAATGCTTTTTGTTCCTCGGGTGATATCTTCATCTGATATCGTGTTGCAAAATAAAAAATTGCTCGAGCCACATTACCACGATGATTAACAGGCGGTTCAAACACCGTTGATTTATCAGTTTCTTGGCGTCCTAAACGATTTTGAGAACATTTTAATTTTTCAATTTCATCAGCAACATACCCAAATCGAAATGAACTTCTTCTTGAATTCATTTCGGAATCTGTTGGATACAAATGATGTAAATCAGACTTTTGCATTTCCTTGTTGAAGCGACCTGTAAATCGACTTTGAGGCCATGTGTGTTCTGTATTTAGAATAGCACCATTTCCCGGAATCAATCCTGGCCCAATATGCCCTTCACTTCCAAAATCTTTATTCGTGAAGTTTTTTTCACAATAGACATCTCTTACTGTATATGTACCGTCAGATAATTTTTCAAGATCCATTGAACCAAACATAATCTTACGAGCGCGATCATAGCCCAATGCTGTATGCTGCTCACATTTTTTTTGAACAGCTTCACTTGTATCACAAGATGAAACAATAATATCCGGCATTCCTGATTGTTTTATGTGGGCATTTTTTAAAACGACATGCAGTGAATTTAATAGATCTTGATTTTTAAGTTGACCAGATTGAAATTTGCCTAAAAAATCGGCTCCGTAATAGTGAGAAGTTTTGTCAGAGACTAAAGCATTTGTATTTTGAACTAAAGATATCAAGCCAATAATAAATACAAAACTTAAACGCATGTTTATCCCCCTCGGATATTTTTTGCAAATTGTATAAAATCAAATAACTGTTGATAAAACCTAACAAAGCATTTTCATGAATTCACGTAGAATATTGTTAGCATTTGATTTTGAAGCTGCGCAATATAAATAGGTTCTAGTCCGAATAAGTCTGAAAATATCAAAATCCTGCATTTTATTTAAGCTCATAGTATATATCCGCATCAAACGGAACAAACTGACCTTTTTCCAAAATTCGAACCGGTGTTCGACCACGATAACGAAGCAGTCGACCTGTCTTCTCATCTATCTCTAAAAATAAAGAATCAGCAAAAAGTGAAAATAAAAAACTGTCAACCTTCATCTCTAACGGAAGAACCCCTTGCTGCTTTTCACTTTTAAAAATAGGCTCAATTTTTTTTAAATTAAACTCTAAAAACTTCAGTAATTCAAAGATACCAAAATTTGTGATCATTTTTTTATTCTTATTAAAATCACTTATATATTTTTTGAGAAAGATCTCCAAACTAGGCCCAGTATAATAAGATTCGCGCGGCAACACACTGTTCTCATCAACTAATTTATACTGACGATCAGTGCTTATTTTAAAAGTTTTAAATACAATTTGATTATTTTCGCTACTCAATTCATATCTTTCATTGATTTGAAACTGATCCATAACTTGTTTTTTAACCAGACCATTCTCTATTATAGCAGTCTCTTTCATAATGACTTTCCCACTTGAGTCGAATATTTCAGATTCTGTTTCTCGGTTAAGATCGTCCTTAATACTTAATTTTGTTTTTTGTATAAATAATGGATGTTCAGTTTTCTCATTAATTTTAAAAAACTCACCAACTCGATTCTGTATTTCAACTGCTTGAGCCAGATTCGAAAAGCACAAAAACAATATAAGCATTATTTTATTCATTATTTTTATATAATACATTTGATTAACCTATTTATTAAACCATGGTACAAACATTGATGTTTTTCTCTGATACACTCTATACAAATCACCTCTTGATTTTAATGACTGTTCTTCTGACGGCGGAACCCCTGTTACTTTGACGAGTAAAAATAAAATGATGAGGGGAGCGTAAATTGACCAATATAGTTTTTCCGTTCCAAGCATAAAAACAAAAAAGCTAAACCAAATACAACTTTCAAAGAAGTAATTAGGATGTCTTGAGTATTTCCAAAGACCAACATCACACACTTGACCTTTATTTTCTGGCTGAGCTTTAAATTTCGACATTTGCCAATCAGAAATTGATTCTCCAATTAAAGATATCGTCCAAAGTATAAAACCTAAAACCTCAATCCAATGTAATTCTTGATGATCATTTTTAAATGAAAAATAAAACGGAATCGTCAAAATAGATACACTCAACGCCTGATACATAAAAAAAATTAAAAATCTTTTTTGAAAACTTTCGCCATAATTTTGCCTTAAAAGAGCATATCGAGTGTCTTCTTGAGGATGATGTTTATATATTCTGACAGTTAAATAATAACCTAGTCTTATGCTCCACAGACCAATCATCGTTAAAAATAAATATTTTCTCAAATAAAAACCATCTGTTAAACTCAAAAAAATAAGACCGTGAATAAAAAAGGAAAATGACCAAACAGCATCTATTATTCCATAGTTATCAACTTTGCGTGCAAACAACCAAGTCAAAAACATCAATACAAGAGTGAACACAAGCGCAATAACAATCGGAAACATTTAGTTCTCCTTGATTTTAATTAATTTTGATATAACAGGCTTAAATAATTTTATTAAAATAAAATATAAAACGAGTGACAAACAACTCCATATACCAATTGCGACTAAAGCCACTCCTAAAAATTTTTGTGTAAATAAAATTGGATTATCTAAAAAGCTTTGAACAATTAAATCAGGCCGAATAGATATATGGCTTATGTCAATAAAATAACCTGATAATTTAATATAGATTGGAATCAAAATAATTTGTACTGGGTACATAAAGTAATTAGCAGTTTGCACAACAACATGGTTTAGCTTGAACAAAAACCCCGCCAAAGCTGCTAATCCTGTTGTAAATCCAATTAAAGGAAAACAACCAATTATGATACCACAACTTAAACTTTGAGAAATCTTATCAACAGAAGTTCCTTGCGATAATTGTTGAATAACTACATTTTTAATTTTTTTAAACATGTGGATTTTTTTGAATGAGTAATTTTTCAACTGTAAAATCATCTTTCAATTTAAAAACAGACATAACAACATATGCTGCCATAGCAAAATTTCCTAACAGCATAATTAGTACAAACCAAATAATTTTAAAAATATTTTTTCTCTCTTTATAGAGAACCCAAAAATAAAATGTTAAAAAAGCAAAATAAGTATCGAATAAAGTTGCAACACCCCATGGCTCTTTTAACACTTTTTCTCCACCAATTAAAACATTTTCATGCAAACTAGCCCAAGTCGTTACAACTAACATCGCAATAAATATAATTGAAAAAATAATAATGATTTTATTTCTCATTGAAATCCTTCTTTGTTAAAAGATAATGCGTAACGTGCCATTCATTTCCATTGCTGTAACCAAATAATTCTGAACAAGACATATAAAAAACTCGCCAGCGATTAAACCATAGTCTCGCATTTTGTGAGCCATATGCATTAACAAATAAGTCCTGTATTCTCGTTTTGTTTAAATCCATTTTTGACAACCAGGCCTCTAAAGTTTTCTGATAGTGTCGACCATTCCATATCCATTTATTTCGCACAACTAAATTTCGATCAAAATTTTCAAACAAGTCTACTGAAGGCATTTGACCACCTGAAAAAAAATATTTTCCCATCCAATTATCATCACCGTGTGATTCAAAATAATAAGGTGTTGATTTATGAGTAAATACATGAATAAAGAATTTAGCATCAGCCTTCATACAATGAGACACTAATTCAAAAAATAAATCATAGTTTCTTAAATGTTCCATCATCTCGATACTCATAACGCGATCAAAATGATTTAACTGAAATCGACTATAACTTTCTTCTTTGCCCAAATCTAATGTTAATACTTCTAGATTGGTCAATCCTCTCTCTGTAGCTTTTTGATCAATATATAGTTTTTGCGTTTTTGAGTTAGAAACTGAAGTTATTTTTGAATTGGGAAACCTCTTTGCTAGTTCTAAAGATAAAGATCCCCATCCGCATCCCAATTCTAACACACTCATACCATCATGAATATCTGCATGCTCGATTGATAAATCCAAAGAGTATTGTTCTGCATGCTCTAGATTGACTTGTTCATCTCCCCAATAACAAGACGAGTATTTCTTATGTAAACCAAGGCATAGATCATAGAACTCAGTTGGCACTTCATAATGTTGCTCATTCGCTTTGTTTGTCATAATCGCCAAAGGCGATGTCTTTAAAGAATTAATATATTTTTCAAAGTACAATTTCTTATCTATATGCGAATTAAGCTCTAATATTCTATTTCGTAATAACATTCGAATTCCCATTCGAATAACACAATCTGGTAAATATCCGCGTTCCATTAAATGAATAAAATGTCTCACCAATAAATCCATAATCATGATTTAAACCTCATTTACTCATTAACTATTTAAAGAATTATCTCAACGATTTATTATTTTATAGATCGATCAATTAACTTACAAAATAAATTATCTTAAAATGTAAAATGACAGATCAACACTTTTCGATCAAATCACAATCAAATAAATCTCTACTTTCATTCAACTCAATTTGAAGAGTTATGTGCTGAATCTTAAAGTATCGATTAATTTCAGATTTAAGTTCGTTGTATATGGAGTTTCCAGGAAATGAATTCGCATTAATTACAACGTGTACCATTAATGCCGTCTCTGAAGAACTTACAGACCATACATGCAAATCATGAATCGATTTAACTAGACTGTGATTTAACAGCACTTTTCGAAGTTTAATCGTATCAACTCCCGGAGGAACTCCGCCTAAAGTTACAACAAACGATTCTTTTAAAAGCAACCAAGTGCTTTTTGCAATAATTATGACAATGGCTATAGCCATTATTGGATCAAGAATAATCCAACCCGTAAACTTAATTAACACCGCAGATACAACAACCGCCAGCGAAATCAAAGCATCAATTAATAAATGCAAATACGCGCTTTTGACATTTATATCTGATTTATTATTACGAAATAAGTACGCTGAAGAAAAATTAATAACAACCCCAATAAATGCTACAATTGCTACTTTATTTTCAGCAATGGGTTGTGGGTTAATTAATCGCAAAATAGCTTCATATAAAACAAAACCTAAACTTAGCAACAACGTGAACGAATTAAATAATGAAATTATAACTGATGACTTTTTAAAACCAAATGTAAAATTTGTAGAAGATTTGGTTTTGTTCATTTTGAACCCAAACCAAGATAAAAATAAAGCAATCACATCAGAAAAATTATGAAGCGCATCCGCTAACAATGAAACTGATCCCGTCATTAGACCGACAGCAAATTCAATGATTACAAAAGCAAAATTAAGCACCCCACCAATCACAAACGCTGTTGAGATATCTTTATCACTCTTCACCTCAAAATGACTGTGACTGTGATTATGACTATGGTGATGATCGTGGTGATGATGATCATCATGAGTGCAGTGATGATCTTTATTCAGATCATCACTTCCATTATGCTTCCCTCGAAGCATTTTCTTTAAAAGCACATTCCCTCTCGAACGATTATTTTACGAATATCAGACTGTTGTCCTTTAAACTGCGCAAAACTTTGAGCATCTACGTCATCAAAAAACTCAAAATTTGTTAAACGACTTGTCGTTTCAGTATAATAATCAACTCTTTTTTGTCCCCATTTTATACCGCTTCCTGGATAACAACCTTGAGGAGTACATACAACATCATTATTTGGCATTGAGCAGGTTTCAAATGTGCTTTTTGTTGATGATTTTGAAACCGTTGTTTTATTGTTCCCACGGATATCAAAAATTTGACCTGATTCAGATTTTAAAATTTGAAAATCTCCATTTGCTGGAATCTTTGGAGTTGAATTTGTTTTAAGTTCGAAATTAATATTTCCGCCCTCGCCTTTTACAGAAACTAAAACCTTATTTTTTTTATAATTCATGGCTGTTTTATACGATCCTGGGTTAACTTGAGTTTCCCCTTTTGTTGTTTTAAGAAGAAAGCTCTTTTGAATTTCAAAAGTACCATTTAATTCATTACATCCTGCAAATACCAAGACCGACATAGCCGCTAAAATTAGTTTTTTCATTTTTTCTCCCTTTAAGTATTCATTTAATACTTATTTTGTAATTAATTGCTTTAAAGCCTCATTGTCAATTTTTTCAGGCGCTGGCGTATAGCCACGCACAAAGCTTAATGCCCTTTCCTCACGCTCATTAAGAAATGAGTATCTTGTTTTTGCTTTTAAGTAAACAAGACTTTCAATAACAGCAGACTTATCAGTATAATTAACAAGACCCTCAATAGCTTGAGCTCTTAGAGCCAACTCAAAATCAACTTGAGCACCAAACCCAAACGATTCGTTTTCAATAAAATCTTTTAATGCTCTGTGTGCGTCGAAGCTCGTATTCAATGACAATACTTCTATCGCCATTGATCGCTCATCACCATTTCGATTTATATCACTCGCAATAGAGCTCAAAAAGCTAATCTCAAGAGGAGTTAATCGATCCGCTAAAACTTGCATCCTTAACTCAGCCTGATCTGGATCCCTCTGTAGCTGACCAACCATGGATGCCTCTTTAAAAAAATCAACCTTAAAACTTTCTAACGCTGGACTCAGCGTCTTTGACCCCAAAGACGACCCACTTGATAAACTTGCTGTCGGTGATTTTTTAACAGAACTTGCAATAGATCTCTGATTGCTTTTTTCTAAGATAACTACCTTATGAATGTTATAATCCATAATCAAAAACCCAATAATTGCTATGAGTGCACCTAAAAAATAAATATGCCCGCGCTTCATCTCTCAATCCTTAATCTACAACAACAGTAAATGCATCGTAAATTGGTACGCTGACTATATTTGAAAAGAAATGCCCGGAGGCTTTAGTCCAAGGCACTAGTTTTTGATCTATCTCCGTATAAACAACACCATCTCTCTTTAAATAAAGTCTTTCATTATTTAAGTTAACATAATTAATCACATCAGGATTCCAGAATGTATTCTGCATTTCAATTATTCTAGCCTCGCGAGGTTGAAACAAAGCTATCTTCCCATCATCCTTAATCATATAAAAACCATTCGTATTTTTATCAGGTATCTGAGCAACAACTTTAAATACGCTGAAAGGCAATTGATACTCTCTCCCCCAATCACCATCAGAAAATTCAAAACTCGAAATTTTATTTTCACCTGTGATTTTTACAATAAATCTTTGAGTACCTAAATCAAACTCTTCAAACTGCTGAATAGCTTCTACCTTGTCTAACAAAATTTTAAAATAAGAATATGTATCTAAGACTAAATCTTTAAAACCAGAATTTTGATAAGGATCAATAGCATACGCACGAACTTGATCAAAAATGACAGCACCAAAACTTGTTCGCTTTAAGTCGCCAGCAATTGAAGGTATTTCTCTTTTTATCCATTGATTTTCATTGAACAACAGCCCGTCTTGCTTGTTAGCTGTTATTCCAAACAATACTTCTTTTTTTTGCAAAACGGGTGTGTTAAATAAAAAATTAGATCGAGCCATCGCCATTAAACGCGCCATCTTTTTATAAACGGGGTGAAAGTTAACACCTTGCACACTCACTTTAGCGTAATACTCCATTTCAACAGCGTGTGAACCGCCTTGACTATAAGTTGAATCACAACCAGCCATAGAGGTCCCCTGATAAGAACCCTGTTGACATGGATAATGACGATAACCAGCAGTATGGCGCGCTTCATGAATAAACGTACCCACACGACCTAGCGTTGATGACTTAGCCCAACCATCTTGCATAGTAAAATAGCCACCTGAATTATAAGCTGTCGCCGTTGGAATATCTTGACCACGCTCAACTCCACGTGTTTGCGATTTAGCCCAAGTGTAATATGATTTACCTTGCAAAAAATCTTTTATAAACAGATTTTGACCAGACTGAAACTGCCCCTGCTCAATGATATTAAAATCATTCATCAATTTTTTAAAATCAACGGTCGATTTACAAAGTTCAAAACCACCAAAAGACGCAACATCAACATTAAAATCTTTTACATATTTTTGAGCGTTCACTTTTTCAATACACTTAAAATCCTCATCCATATAAGGCATTGATTGATCAATTTGATAAGCATGAGTCATTACTCCGAATAAGGCCACAGTAGCGAATAATAGTTTCATAGTGTTTCCCCTCAAAAGGAAATGCTACAACGATTGCTTCCGGACTCAACTAAAAACTATGATTTTATTTCATTTTTTTGGATTTTCTTTAAATCGCCATAAATTTCGATATAATTGCGAATAACTCGATGATAATATGGATGAGCTTTTTTGACTGATGACGGTAGACGCTGCAAGTTATTTAGTCCCATGTTATAAGCATTTATGTAGTTAGATGATTTTGATTTCAATGTGTTCTTTAAATACTTAAAATATTTAGTACCAATTTCTAAATTATAAATTGGATCCTTTAAGGACTCGGGCCCTTTCCAAACCAACCCCATTTTTTCACAAAACCATTCGGCTGTTGACGGCTTGATTTGCATCAATCCGATCTCACCAGCGCGACCGATAGCATGAGTGTTAAATTGACTTTCAGTTTTCATTACAGCAATAACAAATACAGGATCGAAATTTTGATTTTTACTTTGAAGCAACAAATTAGAAATAAAGGCATTCGTTTCAATATTTGGATTCATTTTAGTGACGTATTTTTTTAAATACTCATCAAAATCATAATCGAATTCTAAATTTGATAAATTTAATCGATCGTATTCATCACTTAATAACTCGCGTGCGTGCTGAATTCTCATTTTTTCCGATAATGTATAATTATCAGCCCATTTCGCTGTTTGGCATGAAAACAGACTCAAAAATAAATACATAAGAGAAAATAGTATAAATTTATTTTTTAAATTTCTAATTTTAGGACACTTAAATGTTTGCTTTGTTTTCATAACATTTAATTATACAAACTGAAGACCATGTTTTCGCAAAGCAGCAAGTGCTTGAAAACATTAAGTTCCCCAAATGAGATTCTTATTTTCTTTACTATACGTAATATATGAAATTTTTGATCAAAACTTTATAGACAATGTTAATTTGTTTTACAGTTTGAAAACTGTCTCTAATTGATGCTCTAAAAAATTTACTTAAACTCAATATTTAAAATCACCACAATCTCTTCGCCTGATGGTTTTATTATTTTAACGTCGTCATCAACTTTTTTGCCCAACAACGCCTTGGCTACTGGAGATTTCCACGAAATTTTATTTTGCTTTATATCAAACTCATCCTCACCTACAATTTGATATACTGAGACTGCACTTTGTTCATTTTCAATTGTAATTGTTGCACCAAATACAACTTTATCTGATTTTAAAGTCTTGGGATCAATCACCTCAGCGGCTTCCATTCTTTTTTGTAAAAAATGAAGTCTACGATCAATTTCTCTTAAGCGCCTTTTACCATACTGATAATCCGCATTTTCAGATCGATCACCATTACTGGCAGCCCATGAGACGACCTCAACAACTTTAGGTCTTTCTACATGCAAAAGCTCGCTATATTCTTCTTTTAAAGCTTCAAAACCTTGAGGCGTGATATAATTTTTTGAATGATCCATTTTCAACAACTTCCAAATCGTGTTAAACTGTTATTTTACAGTCAATCCATCCTTTAAAGACTTATTCTTAAATATTAAAATTGGAATTACAGAAAATAATAACCCTAAAATTATCGCACTCAACAGCAAAGTCATATCAACAACAGAGAACATTGGATCTGTTAAAAATAAACCCCATTTTTTTTGAATATAATCAGAAAATAAAACTTCAAAAGTTATTTTAAAAAATGAACTTATCATTATTGAAATTCCTAAAACAATAAGCACCTCAAATAAAACTAATTGCGTGATATGAGTTAAACCTGCACCAATGGATCTTAATATAGCCATTTCACGACGTCTTTCATTCAAACTCGTAATCAACGCAATCATCATTCCAATTAAACCAACGACCATAACCAAAGCTGATATAATTTTTAGAACATTCTCGATTTGTGATAAGCTTCTCCACAACTCACTCAAAACTACACCTGGAATAACTGCTAATAAAGCCTCTGATTCTTCATTCGTGATTTCTCTTTGTAGTTTTAAAATTTGAATTTTGTTTTTAGATTTAAGAAAAAATGAAGTTAAAGTTTTAGGCTTTAACATTTCAGGCTTGATTTCAGATATCTGAATTTCTGCTCCATCTATTGGAGCAGCACCTGACTGCCAATCGATATGAATAGCTTCCATTCCCTCTAATGAAATATACAGGGATCGATCAATCGCAGTTCCAGTTGGACTCATAATCCCGACAACTTTAAATGGCTTATCATCATGTTTTTGAAATGAATCCCCAGTTGTGCTTCCATGAACTAAAACAATTTCATCATTTAAATTATAATTTAAAGTTCGAGCCACTTCAGCACCGAGGACCACATCGAAATATCCTTCAAAGGTTCGCCCCATGGCCAATCCAATATTTTGCTGACTTCTATATTTATAGTGTTTAAAAAAATTGTTATCAGTTGCAACGACCCTATAACCCCTATGTCCATCACCTAAACTATAAGGAATTGTCCACTCAATTTCAGGTCTATTTTTGATTTTTTCATAATTATCATACGAAATATTATTTGTTGCCTGCCCAATATTAAAAACAGAATATAAAACTAATTGTAACGAACCTGTTCTTGCGCCGACAATTAAATCCACACCTGAAATTGTTTGCGTAAAACTATCTTCAACTGAACGTCGAATGCGCTCGACTGATAAAAGTAAAATCAAACTCAGTGTAATTGAAAATACTGTGGCTACGGTTGCAAAATATCGATGTTTTAAAGAGTAAAGTGCTAAATTTATGAATCTCATTTTACACCAACTTGATTTATATCTAATAAATTTAACTGACGATCAAACATATGCATAATTGATCGATCATGACTAACAAATAATAAAGTCGATTTCTGATCTTGGACTAATTGAAAAATAATTTTTAAAAAACTTTCACGATGATCGTAATCCAAAGCTGAAGTTGGCTCATCAGCTAAAATAATTTTAGGCTCTATAACAAGCGCTCGAGCTGCAGCAACTCTTTGTTGCTGCCCCACCGACAACTGATTCGCAAAATGATGTTCATATTGAACAAGACCCAAATCACTCAAAAGCTTTTGATATAAATCCAGATTAACTTTTTTATGATTAAATACAAACGGAAGTAATATATTATCTTTAACCGTAAGATACGGAATTAAATTAAATTGTTGAAAAATATATCCTATATTTTGTGAACGAAACTGATCTTTTTGAGTTCGTGTCAATTCATGAAACTTTTGTCCTAAAATCAAAACCTCTCCGGCGCTTGAATCCAAAACTCCAGATAAAATTTCTAAAAAAGTTGTCTTTCCTGATCCACTTGAACCAAAAATAAATACTGACTCACCAGATTTAAAATCTAAACTCGGTATATTTAAAATCAGCTTTGCTGAACTTGCAGAATGACTTGTCTGATACTTAAATTGTAAGTTATAAACTGAAATGATTGAACTCATAATAACCTACTTGTAAGGCTCAACATAATCACCTATAAGCTCGAAAGAAGCCTCACCATACTGCGACCGCTTAACAGTTATTTCAAAATCACCGTACACCCAAATTGGACCTTGAGCCGCTGGGACGCCTTTTTTCATTTTCACATAAACCATTTGATTAGGCGGTGGTGGTGGCACGTGAATACAAGCTTGTGGACTTGGAACTAATAAAAATTCTGTTACAAGTTGTTGATTATCTTCTAGTGGAACCATAAAACCCGGAATTTTAGCTTTCTTTTTATTTAAAACCTCAAGCCCAGGAGATGGCTTTTGAGCAATATAATCCATTTCTCCAAGTATGCGCCAATCAATCTCACTCGCATCACCCGTGGTTCCAGATCCAACAAAAAACAACGCGCCACCGATAGCCAAAGAAAATGCAAAAATTCCTATTAAAATCCATTTCATCATAATGCTAAATACGATATGCTTTTAGTCATTATGAGTAAATACCAAAGCGTGCGCGGCACAAGAGATTTATTACCAGCCCTTAAAAATGTTTTTCGTTCAATTGAACAGAAAGCTTTTTCAAATGCCCAAAACTATGGCTTTAAAGAAATTGAAACACCCATTTTTGAATTTTCAGAGGTTTTTCATCGCTCATTAGGTGAAACTTCTGACGCTGTAAGTAAAGAAACATATACATTTATTGACCGCGGAGGTGACTCAATTACCTTGCGCCCAGAAGGAACTGCAGGCGTTGTTCGCTCATATGTCAGCGAAGGCTTAGCTCAACATAATCCAAATAAATTATATTATTATGGTCCAATGTTTAGATATGAGCGTCCCCAAAAAGGTCGTTATCGCCAATTTTATCAAATTGGTGTTGAAGTTCTTGGCTTAGAGAACCCACTTGCTGATGTCGAATGTTTAGATTTAGCTTGGTCTATTTTAAAAAGTATTGGCTTATCTAATAAAACAACTCTAGAAATTAATACACTCGGAGACAGCGAGAGCCGTAACCTTTATCGCGATGCTTTAGTTCAATATTTAACTCCACTCAAGGAACAGCTATCAGCAGATTCAAAAATTCGACTAGAAAAAAATCCTCTTCGAATTTTAGATTCAAAAGATGAGCTCGACAAAAAAATCATTTTAAATGCACCAAAAATGGAACAATATTTAACTGATTCCGCAAAAAAATTTTTTCAATCTGTATTAGATGGTTTAACTGCTTTAAATATTCCATTCACCGTTAATCCAAAATTAGTTCGCGGACTTGACTACTACTGCCACACTGTTTTTGAATTTGTCACAACTGAATTAGGAGCGCAAGGAACTGTTCTAGCTGGTGGTCGCTACGATGGTTTAGTCGAAATGTTAGGTGGACAGAAAACACCCGGTGTTGGGTGGGCTTCGGGGGTTGATCGCTTGGCTGAATTATGTTTAAACACACCGGAAATTCTTTCTAATGAGTTAAAGCCAATTGCAATTATCACGCTTGGAGACAAAGCCCTCATCGCGGGATTAAAAGTTGCAAGTCAATTAAGAAGTCAAAATCACTATTGTGAAGTTTTTATGACTGGTAACTTTAAAAAGAAGCTTGAAAAAGCAAACAAACTTCAAACAAAAAAAGCTATTCTTTTGTTTGAACAAGAGGACGGAAATATTGAATATAAAATTAAAAACTTTGAAACTGGCGAGGAGACTGTAATCACAAATATTAATTCCTCACTACTTGAACATCTTAAACTGGCCCCTTAAATTGTTGATAAGGGTTGAAGATTTCGGTTGTGAAATAAAGCCGTTAAAGCCAGGTGCAGATCTAATCTCTCTGGCTTTTTTGTTGTACACCAAGTTCTTCGAAATAATCG